>CEAP01005917.1_pt1 | contig 138957 bp, 121 predicted proteins | sample 557771 | NCBI WGS metagenome assembly CEAP01 (sample SAMEA3182073, study PRJEB8094) | gut metagenome | biome: human; feature: gut; material: Stool; isolation source: human stools | place: Canada | collected 2012-02-15
GGTGTCATACTGGGTGCCAAGTCTTTCCGGAATGAATATGACGGGCATACCATTGAAGAATCCCTCAGGCAGGTGGAACGCATTACCGGAAAGAAGATCAGGAAGTTGGCCGGGGACAGGGGGTACAGAGGAAAGAAAGAGGTGGGCGGCACCGGGATACTGATACCCGATGTTCCAAACAGGAAAGACAGTTATTACACACGCAAGAAGAAACATAAGCTATTCTGCAAGCGTGCAGGAATAGAGCCGACTATCGGGCATTTGAAATCAGACTTTCGTTTAGGACGCAACTTTTATAAAGGTGTGTTCGGGGATGTTGTCAATCTGCTCTTAGCCGCAGCAGCGTACAACTTCAAAAGAGCCATGAGGGTTCTTTGGCTACTTGTTGAAAAAATCTGCGGGACACTGTTTTCTTGCAATATCCCGCAGATGAGTACTTTTTAAGGGACGACTAATTATTATTTATAAAAGACAGGAAACTAAATACAGTATTGCAATAGATTATCTTTTACTAACTATTGGAAACCATCGTTTAATTCATTTCCGCACCAAAATGAATCAATTTTAAGAATGTGATTATCCTGAATCAAATCCCCAAGTTTTCGAACTGATCCGAAAAACATAGCAAACTTTTAAAAAAACATCCACAGTCATATTCGGCAAGCCGCATGAAGCATACTTATAGCAGGTAGAATAGTAAGATTTGACTCAGGTCTATATGGGAATGAATCGTTTTTAGGATAGCTATTCTGCAAAGAAACTTTCAAACTGAACCGTTTTCGAACAGAGTCTAAAAATTCAAAAAATATCGCATTCTATAATTCCTAAAAAAGGCAACTAACTCGCAAAGAATTAGTTACCTTTTTATTATACAGGAAATATCCCTAAAATCTTCGTTTTTATATACAACAAACTTGAATATTATTCTCCAACAACTTCAAGTGCATCAATAATCAACGTACTTCCCCCTGCTCCTATAAACTTATCTCCATCTTTACTAGATGAACATATAATTGCCAACTTATATTTCTTATTAGCATCATACTCTTTACCTTCTAAAAATGTAAAAGGTAATTCAAAATAAGTATAATCAGCTTTTGCACTTCCATCCGATAAAGCTGCTGTAGCAACACGATACTTCGAATCATTAATGTCATGTCCCGTTAAAGTTACGGAGTTTTCTTCTTCATCAACAGCTTCATACAACACACCTTGAATAGCACATTCATCTGTTCCTTCTGGATAGGTTACATTTTTCTTGTCTGTACCATTCATATATTTATCCCCGGGAGTATATTTATACCATCCCTTCAAAGTTAACGGTTTCTTATTATACTCAACACCAAAACTTGTACAAGACAATTGATCTCCACTCATTGCTGGCCCGGCATTAAAAGTGCCAGTAAAAAGAGAACCAGCTGTTAAGGCAGGAACAAAAGGGGATGAAATTTCATGAGTATCTAAAGTAACCAATTTGATTGCATATTCCCCATCCTTAGCATCATCAGTCTTTTCAACAGGAAATCCTCCAGACCAACCAAAGATACCCAATAAAGATGCCCCTTGAACACTTGAAGCCAAAACCTCACTAGGAAGTGGTTCCTCATGTTTGGCAGGACCAGTCCCAACAGTCTTCCATTCTTCAAATGAGAACTTCATAATATATCCCGAAATAGAGGCATTATAAGTTTTTATTGTCCCATCTTCCGCAGTCACTGTATAAATTACAACTTTATTACTAGAGAAATCTTGTGCAACACCACTTACAGGAGAAACCGTAGCTTTATCAGAAATATTAAATGTAGGAATTAATGCTTTCAAATCATCATCAGTTGCTGCCTCATTAACCTTAAAAGTAATAGTTCCATTCTCATCATCAATAACAGGTTGTTCTGTGATAAAATCACTATCAATAACAAAATCAGAAATCTTCGCTTCACTACTTTCATTACCAGACATCTTATCTCCGTCAAAATCAACATCAACCGTTTGTCCTAAAAGCGCAACTGTTACACCAATCTTCATACTAATTTTTCCATTCTTCACAGTTCCATTAACCGATGTAGGAAGTGTACCCAATGCCTGACCAAATTCTGTCGTAAACTTCAAGTCCTTTTGACCGCTAAAAGATTGCACTCCATCTTTTTCTTCTACCGTACAAGGTACTTCAATATCACCGACCAACCGACCGGCGAATGAAAAGTTCTTCAAAGACAATACAACTTGTGATGTTTGTTCACCTGATTTAGCAATAGATATCACTTGAGAGACAGGATCAGCTGCACTTCCATCAATGGATACGACCAAACTACCTTTATATTTACCACTTATATCAGTAACTTGATCATCACCATTCTTACCATTATCATCGTCATCACTACAAGACGTAAACAATGTCGCAGTACACAATACTACAAACAGATAATAAAATAAATTCTTTTTCATTTCTAAATTCTCTTTTTAATTAATAAAAGCATATGCACGATATACCATCGCACAGATACCAAAATTTCACAGGTGCAAAGTAACCATTATTTTCACACCTTCGCAAGGTCTATTTTTCTTGTTTCTGTTCTATTTTTAAAGAAATATACCCCAAAGACCTTCTAAAACACCATTTTTCAAGTCAAAATTATAATTTAAAAAAGGAAAGATAGTCTATTTTCAATAATCAATATATCTTTGTACGAAGTAAAAAGCATGATATAATGAAAGAATTACCCAAAATAGATTTGCCAGAAGAATGGCTCATAGGAACAGGAGTCAATAAAGAATTGCTCAATTTATATACAAACTTTCCCTGTCGGTTAAAAGCTGAAATATTCGTGTTATGTATGAAAGGAGAAATCGAAGCTTCAGTCAACCTAAATCGCATTACGGTGCGAGCTAATGATTTCATTACAATTATGCCCGGAAGCATTCTTCAAATACACAGTGTAAATAGTGAACCGATACTTTATTTCGGAGGATTCTCATCTAAATATATAGAACAGGCTAATTTAGTACCTTCAGCCATCAACACTTTATTCATAACGATAGGACGACCAGTCATTTCATTAAAATCAGAAGGAGCAAAGTTACTAGCTGACTATTTTCAATTCCTGATAAAATTATATACTTTTTTTAATGAATCAACTCGCAAAGGAATTACTCCACACCTATATAACAACATACACGCAGGAATAGCTGCCATGTATAACAACCAGATGCAAAGCAGCAAAGAATGTCTATCTAAAAGCGAATTAATCTACAAAAATTTCACTCAACTGGTAATGCAAAATTATAATCAAACACGCAATGTTATGTGGTATGCTGAAAAGCTCAAGATTTCAAATATCCACCTCTGTACTACAGTGAAAAAAGTCACAGGAAATACATGTGCAGAAATTATTTCACACATGGTTATCATGGATGCCAAATCACAATTAAAGTCTACTCATCTTTCCATTCAAGAAATTTCTAACTCACTCAATTTTGCCAACACATCGTTTTTCGGCAAATACTTTAAACGATATGTTGGCATGAGTCCATTGGCATATAGAAATAACGGGTGAATAATATAAATTATACAGTCACTTAAGTTTCCGGCATCAAAACCACACCCTGCTTCTTCTTTCCATCCATCTTGACCACCATCGGTTTCTCAAAGCGGACATGACGAAGATATTTCGTTTCTTCCACCGCAGGTTGCGCATTGAGGAAGTCCTGATTATACACACCATCATTCATAAAGGCGTTGATAGTGAAATATCCTACCCCGAACGAAGTCAGATTCTGAAAGAAATGTGTTCCTTGACTGGGATCTACCCGATAGTTGGTCAGTCCGGCTTCCACAATCACACGGGCAGCCGAGATATGAGGCCACTTCACAGGAATACCGAGCCATGTATCGCTGCTTCCCCAACGTCCCGGACCGACAAGCACATAATTCTTTCCTTCATTCAAGAACTGTTGGTTGATCTTTTCTATCTCCCAAGCAATTGCCTGATTGTTGGAGGCACTATAATTATCGGTCTTTACATAGACCACATCATAAATATCATTCATGATACCGTGTCCCAACGAATTATATGAGCGGAGAATCACATCTTCATCCGATATCTCGTTCAAATCTTCGTCCAGCATTTCTTTACTGTCTACGATAGGACGTATCTGTAACAGATAGAAGGTTCCGGATTTATCATGTTCGCGACTTAACGTTGCTGCAAATTCAATTTCAACCGGACGGCGCATCTCCTGTTCACCATATTTCAAGACCAACTGCAGAATACGAGCCAACGGGAAAACATCATGTTGCAGGATATTGGCAAAAGTAATCACCTTGCGCCCCCCAGGATACAGACCATCTCGGATAATCTGATCGTACGGATCATACGTAGAGGCAATATAACGCAGGGCACCATCGTTTTCCGCCTCTTTGACATGGAGTTTCAGTAAATTGAAACCATCGTCGATAGAAAAATCATGTCCGGCATTTTTTAAATCCAAAGCATAGAAACGGGTCTGGGTCTCTTTCAGAGCGATTTCCATTTCACTGGTTTGCAACACCTGATTGGGATGATAGGGAGAAAAACGAAGGGTCATACCACCGTCTACAATATATTTCCCTAATCCCAAAGCCAGATTAACCGTTCCTTCTTCGGCTTTTTCATCTCCTAAAGGATAATAATTCAGTGAACGGGCCACACCCGACATAGACGGATAATAACGGTCGCCATATTGATTGCCAACTACCTCCTGCAAGATAACAGCCATCTTTTCCTGATCGATCACATTCGAAGTAGCCTGCATATACGCTTTGCTGTCACGGAAATAGACTGATGCATACACCCCTTTGATGGCATCCGAAAGCATGCGCAACATTTCATACCGATCATCCAGATAAGGAATCATGTACGTGTTATAGATTCCTGCAAACGGCTGATAATGAGAATCTTCAAGCAAAGATGAGGAACGGATGGCAATCGGAGATTTCACTACATCGAAGAAAGTAAAGAAGTCCTCCACCAAGCGGTCAGGCAACTTTGCCTTCAGAAAATATTTCAGAATCGTAGCATCATCCGCATCTGACAGCGCAATCTGATACAGATTATTAGTGTCCATAAATTCATCAAACACATCCGTACAAAGCACCACCGTTTTAGGAATAGCAATACGTGCGTTCTCAAACTCTTCAAACTCCGGATGACGTTTCACCATATTATCAATAAAAGCCAGTCCACGCCCTTTTCCGCCCAAAGAACCATCTCCGATACGGGCAAAGTTAGAATAACGGTCGAAGCGGTCGCGCTTAAAGACAGCCACAACTCCCTGATTCTTCATCTTACGATACTTAACGATGGCCTCAAAGATGATTTTACGGTGAGCATCCACATCCTGAAGACTATTCCAAGTAATCGGTTTCAAGAACTCGGCTACCGGGAACATGGCACGAGAATAGAACCAACGCGATACGTGATTCCGGCTGATATGATATAAGAAGGACTCCGCAGGCACGGCAAAAAGAATGTTTTGCAATTCTTTCAGATTCCGGACACGGGCAATCTCTTCCCCGGTATCCGGGTTACGGAATATAAAATCACCAAAACCAAAATTATCGGAAACGATACGACGCAAATCGACATCCATCTTTTTTGAGTTCTTATCAATAAAGCTAGCGCCGTACTTAACGGCATAAGACGAATTTTCCGATTCGGACGACTGGATAATCAACGGAACAAACGGATCGTTCTTGCGTATCTCGGCACACAGCTTGATACCTGCCAGACCGTCTTTCTCCCCCCGCTCCACTTTCGGGAAACGGACGTCGGTGATTACTCCTAATATATTATTTTGATACTTATGATAAATTTCCATTGCCTCCTGATACGTACGTGCCAGTACAATCTTAGGCCGCCCGCGCATACGAAGTGTACGCTGGTGCGCATTCAAGGCTTCAGTAGAGAACTCCTGACTCTGCTTCAACACGAACTTATACAGATTCGGCAAAATAGAAGAATAGAAACGAATGCCATCCTCCACCAAAAGAATCAACTGCACACCGACTTCCTGCACATCGTGTTCCAGATTCATCTTGTCTTCTATCAATTTGATAATAGACACCAGCAGGTCGGTATTGCCCAACCAACAGAACACATATTCAAACGCACTCAAATCTTCATTGATAATCCGTTTGGTAATACCATGGCTGAAAGGAGTCAGGATCACGATAGGAATATGCTCATATTTCTCTTTTATATGACGACCGATATCAAAACTGTCATTATCCCCCGTGCTCGGCATACAAATCACCAGGTCGAACGACATATTTTCCAACTGCGCCAATGCCTCCTCCTCTGTGGATACCTGCGAGAAACGAGGTGGATAACGCAAAGATAAAGAGGTGTATTCATTGAAAATCTTCTCATCAATGCGCCCGTCATCTTCCAGCATAAAAGCGTCATAAGGGTTGGCGATTAACAACACGTTAAAAATTCGCCTTGTCATCAGGTTGGCGAACTGTGTATCTTTGAAGTAAAGCTGGTTTAATTTATATTTACTAAGCATAAAGTCATTCTCCTTTCTTATTCCAAATCGTCATATCTCCAAAATCATGTTTCAGCAAATCGTTACTATGAATAATTGCATATTTAAATCCCAAATATTCACTACGAATATCCAACTGTTCTTTTATAACCGGATAATAATATTCTTTCTTACCTGACATATATTCATCAACAACATAAGAAAAGAAATTCATTTTTTGAATAAATTCATCATAAAATCGTTGCTCACGACAATTCCTATAAGATAGTTTTCCATTAAATAATAAATTCAATAACTTTATCGTTGAAAGTACTTCAGAAGTTCTATTATCACTATCAAATATTGCTTTCTGATTAACAAAATCATTTGAATGTTCTATTATAGTTTCGATATCATATTGAGTCGGATCTAAGATATCATCATACTTATTCGACTTTTTATTGTTACAGTATCCACAAGCTACAAATAAGTTTTCCCATGTTTGTTTCAAGTCTCCATTATTGGCTTGCGATTTAAAATGCTCTACTTGATAATCAGTTGTCAAACGCCGTTCGCATAGATAACATTTATCATTCTGATCCATCAGTAATTGTTTGCAGACCTCGTCCGTATTATAACTCTTATCTAAAGTTTGTGGCTTATCTGCATTTTTACAAATTCTAATCATCTTAATTAATTCTTATTTTGCCACTCTCTTTTCAGATCATAATATTTAGCTTTAATAGCAGGAGCAACTGCTTCTGGAATCTTATCAAAATCCTGCAGATACATTTCCAACTCACTTTTATCCGAAATAGAAAGCCGATCGGAACGAATCAATTCTTCCATCCGTTGTAAACGCATTTGAATCTCACTGGAGTCTGTACGAACACCAAAGTAACCTTCTGCTAATGCTTCATAAGAATAATCCGTTAAATCTTCAATTGGTTCACGATGCTCCAAATCAAAAGCAACAGCATTCTCTAAAGAATTAAGAATAAAAGGGGAATGAGTAGTGACAACAAACTGTATATTAGGAAAAATAGTAGTCAATATCGGCAAAATCACTCGTTGTAGTTCCAAATGAAGATGCGTTTCTATTTCATCAATCAACACAATTCCTTCTTTCTCGTATGCACGGACCACATTATTCTGTGATTGCATTTTTAAAATTAAATCGGCTACAATGTCTAATGCAGCCGAATACCCTGCTGATAGTTCGGTGAATTTAAACGACTTTCCGCGTGTTTGAATGAGGAAAGAGTAATCTTTATAATTGAAATCAAGTTCTAAGGTTGTATCATCAAATATCTGACGAAGAATATTTCGGAAGCCGACAAACCATTGACGAATATAATCAGCATCCTCTGTTTTTCCTTCATTACGAGCTAAAGCCTCTTGCACTTTACAGTCAACCATAAAATTCAAGAACTGATCTACTTTATTATGTTTCAGATCAGTCTTCATCTTCAAATCCGGCTTAACAGGATTCTTAGGTTCTACAAAAAGAGACTTACGTTCATCAGCATAGTAGGCTATAATAAAGTCCTGACTTAAAAAATCCTTAGGTATAGAGTATATATCATGGAATGAAAGTTCTACTTTTCCATAAACTTCTTCAATCCAAGTTTTATATAATTCAATACTATCTTGGTTAGATATTATTTTCTGTGAATCACCTACAACTTTATATTGCTGTAACCGTGTTCGGCAAGACTCTAAATGTTTCTCATAATCTAAAAAGCTCAATGTCTTATCATTGCAAACCTTGCTTAAATGCTCCACAATTGCATTCAACAAAATAGTCTTACCACTTCCGTTCTTTCCCGTAATAATCAGATGTTTTTTTTCATTTTCAGAGATTGGTATACAAAAGTTCTCCAAATGAAAAATATGATTAACCTTGATACTCGTAATAAAATTACCCATAGTCCTTTATACTTGATGATTACTTTTGCAAAGTTAATTCTTTAAATCTCATTTTCCATCATCTTCTTTATAAAGTTTACTTGTTTATCTCTTATTATTTTGTAGATTTGTAACTTTAAGTTTATTCAAAAAGACTTTTTATTCACATGAAAAAAGCAACTTTATTAATGAGTGGAATCATGGTGATGTCATGCGCTCCCCAACAAAAAAAGCTGGTCTACCCCGAGACGGCAAAGGTAGACACTGTAGATGTGTACTTCGGCACACAAGTTCCCGACCCTTACAGATGGTTGGAAAATGACACCAGTGCAGCCACTACTGCCTGGGTAGAAGCACAAAACAAAGTAACGAATGAGTATCTTAGCCAGATCCCGTTCCGCGAAAACCTTCTGAAACGATTGACGACACTGGCCGATTACGAGAAAATCAGTGCCCCGATCAAGAAACATGGAAAGTATTATTTCAGTAAAAATGACGGTCTGCAGAACCAGAGTGTATTCTATGTGCAGGACTCATTGGACGGCGAACCGCGTGTTTTCCTCGATCCGAACAAACTATCGGACGACGGAACAGTAGCACTGACCGGTCTTTATTTCTCAAACGACGGCAAGTACACCGCTTACAGTATTTCACGCAGCGGTTCGGACTGGTCTGAAATTTATGTAATGGATACCGAAAGCGGAAAACTGCTGGAAGACCACATCGAATGGGCCAAGTTCACCGGTGCTGCCTGGCAGGGAGACGGTTTCTACTACAGTGCCTATGATGCACCGTCCAAAGGAAAAGAGTTCTCCAACGTGAACGAGAATCACAAAATCTATTATCACAAAATCGGTGAGCCACAGTCTAAAGATAAACTGATTTATCAGAATCCTGCTTATCCGAAACGTTTCTATACATCGAGCACCAGTGAAGACGAACGGATTCTCTTCCTGACGGAATCCGGCGCCGGAAGAGGTAACAACCTGTTTATACGGGATTTGAAAAAGCCGAATTCACCCTTCATCCAGCTGACTACAGACCTCGACTACCAATATTACCCAATCGAAGTTATCGGCGACCAGATTTATATTTATACCAACTACGGTGCACCGAAAAACCGGATCATGGTAGCCGACATCAACCGTCCGAAGCTGGAAGACTGGAAAGAGCTCGTACCCGAATCGGAAGCTGTTCTTTCAAATGCGGAAGTGATCGGTGGCAAACTGTTCCTTACTTATGACAAAGATGCCTCGAACCACGCATACGTTTACGGTCTCGACGGCAAACAAATCCAGGAAATCCAACTGCCGTCACTCGGTTCCGTAGGCTTTAGCGGCAACAAAGACGACAAAGAATGTTTCTTCGGATTCACTTCATTCACCATACCGGGTGCTACCTACAAATACGACATGGATCAGAACACCTACGAACTATATCGTGCCCCGAAAGTACAATTCAACTCGGACGATTTTGTGACCGAACAAGTATTCTTCGCCAGCAAAGACGGCGTAAAAATTCCGATGTTCCTTACTTATAAGAAAGATTTGAAGAAAGACGGCAAGAACCCTGTATTCCTCTATGGATACGGTGGCTTCGGCATCAGCCTCAACCCGGGCTTCAGCGCCACACGCATTCCATTCCTCGAAAATGGGGGTATCTACGCACAAGTAAACCTGCGCGGTGGTAGTGAATACGGTGAAGACTGGCACGTAGCCGGAACTAAAATGCAGAAACAGAACGTATTCGACGATTTCATCTCTGCTGCCGAATATCTGATCGACCAGAAATATACGAATAAAGATAAAATCGCCATTGTAGGAGGTTCCAACGGTGGTCTGTTGGTAGGTGCCTGCATGACACAGCGTCCTGACCTGTTCCGTGTAGCGATTCCGCAGGTAGGTGTGATGGATATGCTCCGCTACCATAAATTTACTATCGGCTGGAACTGGGCAAGCGATTACGGCACAAGCGAAGACAGCAAAGAGATGTTTGAATACCTCAAAGGCTACTCTCCACTGCACAACCTGAAACCAGGCACGAAATATCCGGCAACACTGGTCACTACCGCTGACCATGACGACCGTGTAGTCCCTGCCCACTCATTCAAGTTTGCCGCTACCCTGCAAGCCGACAACGACGGTACGAATCCGACACTGATCCGTATTGACAGCAAAGCCGGACATGGCGCAGGCAAACCAATGGCTAAAGTACTGGAAGAACAAGCTGATATTTACGGATTCATCATGTATAATCTAGGAATGAAACCAAAATTCTAAAGCGGCACTTCCTATTTATAAACACATACAAGCCCCGTAACCTGTATTTTATATTACAGGCTGCGGGGCTTTGTGTTTTTCAGCAGAAGAAATTGACATTTTATCATTATTTAATCAAAATATCCGCATTAAAACAAGCAACTTTGAAAAATTTTCCTATATTTGCAGTGAGTTAGTTGACATTTTATCAGAATTAACCTTTTAAAATATAGTATCATGAACATCCAGAAAATCATGTCCTCTTTGGAGGCTAAGCATCCCGGTGAATCTGAATATCTTCAAGCAGTGAAGGAAGTTCTTCTTTCTATCGAAGATATATACAATCAACATCCTGAATTTGAAAAAGCTAAAATCATAGAAAGATTGGTAGAACCCGACCGTATCTTCACTTTCCGTGTGACGTGGGTGGACGACAAAGGCGAGGTGCAGACCAACCTCGGTTATCGTGTACAATTCAATAATGCGATCGGTCCTTATAAAGGCGGTATCCGTTTCCATGCTTCCGTCAATCTTTCCATTCTGAAATTCCTCGGTTTCGAACAGACATTCAAAAATGCACTGACCACGCTGCCTATGGGTGGTGGAAAAGGTGGTTCCGATTTCTCTCCGCGCGGTAAGAGTGATGCTGAAATTATGCGTTTCTGCCAAGCCTTTATGTTGGAGCTGTGGCGCCACCTCGGACCGGATATGGATGTACCAGCCGGTGATATCGGCGTAGGCGGACGTGAAGTAGGTTATATGTTCGGTATGTATAAGAAACTGACTCGCGAATTTACAGGCACATTCACCGGCAAGGGATTAGAATTCGGAGGCTCGTTGATTCGCCCGGAAGCTACCGGTTTCGGTGGTCTGTATTTTGTAAATCAGATGCTACAAGCGAAAGGCATTGATATAAAAGGTAAGACAGTCGCTATTTCCGGTTTCGGCAACGTTGCATGGGGAGCAGCTACCAAAGCTACCGAACTGGGTGCCAAAGTGATTACAATTTCCGGTCCGGACGGATATATCTACGATCCGGATGGTATCAGCGGCGAAAAGATAGACTATATGCTCGAACTTCGTTCGTCGGGTAATGACATTGTTGCACCTTATGCAGAACAGTATCCGAATGCTACCTTTGTAGAAGGCAAGCGCCCATGGGAAGTGAAAGCAGACATCGCGCTTCCTTGTGCTACCCAGAATGAATTAAATGGAGAAGATGCTCAAAATCTCATAAAAAATGACGTACTTTGCGTCGGAGAAATTTCCAACATGGGATGTACTCCCGAAGCAATCGACCTCTTTATTGAACATAAGATAATGTATGCTCCGGGTAAAGCGGTCAACGCAGGCGGTGTTGCCACTTCCGGTTTGGAAATGTCTCAAAACGCAATGCACCTAAGCTGGAGTGCTGCCGAAGTGGACGAAAAGCTCCATGCAATCATGCACGGCATCCATGCACAATGCGTGAAGTACGGTACGGAACCCGACGGATACATTAATTATGTGAAGGGTGCCAACATTGCCGGATTTATGAAAGTAGCTCACGCAATGATGGGACAAGGCGTTATTTAGAAGACTTTGTTTAGTTGTATTTGTATTTGTGGTTTGCGCTGCTCGCCTCCTGTGACAGGACGCGGGTAGCGCTATTTTTTTGAGATTAACATTATTTTCGCTGGAATTAATTATCTTTGTGGCATGATAGGTTAAATAATAGTTTGTGAATTTGTTATATCAGATAAACAACTCACAACTAATAATTTACCATTGATAGTTTTGTAATTAATAATCATGTAATAAATAAAAAATGCTACAACCCGAATTGAAATTTCGCCGTGACAAGATTCGCAGTCTGATGGTGTCACAGGGCATTGACGCCGCACTTATCACTTGTAATGCAAATTTAATTTACACGTATGGCTGTGTAGTCAGTGGCTATCTTTACCTCCCCCTTCATTCGCCTGCACTATTGTTTTTCAAACGCCCTAATAATATCACAGGAGAACATTCGTTCTCGATTCGCAAACCGGAACAAATCGTTGACCTGTTGAAAGAACAAGGATTGCCGATGCCAACCAAACTGATGTTAGAAGGTGACGAGCTCCCTTATACGGAATATTGCCGTCTGGCCAGCCTGTTTCCGGAAGCAGAAGTTGTAAATGGCACCCCGTTGATTCGTCAGGCACGCAGCGTAAAAACACCTGTAGAAATCGAGATGTTCCGCCGTTCGGGCATTGCCCACGCCAAGGCATACGAGCAGATTCCAAGCGTATATCGCCCCGGTATGACAGATATCGAGTTTTCCATTGAAATAGAACGCCTGATGCGTCTGCAAGGTTGCCTCGGAATTTTCCGGGTATTCGGACGCAGCATGGAAATATTCATGGGTAGCGTACTGACCGGAGACAACGCCGGATACCCCTCGCCCTATGATTTTGCTTTAGGTGGACAAGGCCTTGATCCTGCTTTGCCGGGAGGAGCAAATAAAACTCCGCTAAAGGAAGGTCAGAGCGTTATGGTGGACTTGGGAGGTAACTTCAACGGCTACATGAACGATATGAGCCGCGTATTCTCAATAGGAAAGCTGCCCGAAGAGGCTTACACCGCCCATCAGGTTTGTTTGGATATCCAAACAAAGATAGCTTCCATCGCCAAACCGGGCATTGCTTGTGAAGTGCTTTACGACATAGCTGCCGAAATGGCCAAAGAAGCCGGATTTGCCGACAAATTTATGGGAACAGGGCAACAAGCCAAGTTTATCGGCCACGGTATCGGACTCGAAATTAATGAAGCTCCGGTATTAGCTCCCCGCATGAAACAACAATTAGAACCGGGCATGGTCTTTGCCCTCGAACCGAAAATCGTTATTCCGGGTGTAGGCCCCGTAGGCATTGAAAACTCTTGGGTAGTAACCAACGAAGGAATAGAAAAGCTGACAAACTGCAATGAAGAAATCATTGAATTAAGTTAAACAGACGATGAAAAAGATGTGTCCGTTCTTTGCCGGACACATCTTTTTCTACTAATAATAACACACTTAACCCCCAAAAACAATGAAACAACCTTTCATTCTAACCCTTATGTCCACTGTTGCCTGCGCTGCAACAGCCACTAACAAAGCACCGGAAAACACTACACCGCCCCAATCAAATACTCCACCCAATATTCTTTTCATTCTCTGCGATGACATGGGATATGGAGATTTAGGCTGTTACGGTCAACCATTTATCCGCACCCCTCATATAGACACGATGGCGAATGAAGGTATGCGTTTTACACAGGCATACGCCGGCAGTCCTGTCAGCGCGCCTTCCAGAGCTTCATTCATGACAGGGCAACATTCAGGCCACTGCGAGGTACGAGGCAACAAAGAATACTGGAAAAATGTACCGATCGTGTTGTATGGGCAAAACCAAGAATATTCGATAGTGGGGCAACACCCTTATGATTCCGACCATGTAATCTTGCCGGAGATAATGAAAGACAATGGCTACACCACGGGTATGTTTGGCAAATGGGCGGGAGGATATGAAGGCTCGCGTTCTACTCCCGACAAACGGGGAATAGATGAATACTACGGTTACATCTGTCAATTTCAGGCTCATCTCTACTATCCCAATTTCCTGAACCGTTATAGTAAAGCGTTGGGCGACACCGGAGTGGTGCGGGTGGTGATGGATGAAAACATCAAATATCCGATGTATGGTCCCGACTACCAAAAACGTCCGCAATACTCGGCCGACATGATTCATCAGAAAGCATTGGAGTGGCTGGACCAACAAGACGACAAACAACCGTTTTTCGGCATATTGACTTACACTTTGCCTCATGCGGAACTCGTTCAACCGGAAGATTCTATCCTGAATGAATACAAAGCCAAATTCAACCCGGACAAAGAGTTTAAAGGAAGCGAAGGCTCACGATACAATGCTATTACGCACACCCATGCTCAATTTGCAGGAATGATTACCCGTCTGGATTATTACGTGGGTGAAGTTCTGAAAAAACTGAAAGAGAAAGGGCTGGACGAAAACACATTGGTTATTTTCTCCAGTGACAACGGCCCTCACGAAGAAGGCGGAGCCGACCCTACTTTCTTCGGCAGAGACGGAAAACTACGTGGATTAAAACGCCAGTGTCATGAAGGAGGAATACGTATTCCGTTTATCGCGCGTTGGCCGGGGCACATACCAGCAGGTAAAGTGAACGATCACATCTGTGCTTTTTATGATTTAATGCCTACATTCTGCGAAGTGATCGGCATCAAGGACTACGAAAAGAAATATCGCAATAAAGAAAAAGAAGTCGATTATTTCGATGGGATTTCTTTTGCTCCCACACTGCTGGGTAAGAAAAAGCAAAAGAAACATGATTTCCTGTATTGGGAATTTGATGAAACAGACCAGATTGCCGTACGCATGGACGATTGGAAGATGGTGGTAAAAAAAGGAACACCGTTCCTCTACAACTTAAAAACGGACATTCACGAAGATACTGATATAGCACTCCAACATCCGGACGTTGTAGAAAAGATGAAAGCTATCATCTTCGAACAACATACGCCCAATCCATATTTCTCGGTAACGCTACCCAAACAGTAAACGTACGGATAAAGAAATAATGAGTAATCAGCAGTTAGAAAGCAAGGTTTCATTCATTTCAGTACAGTTTTTAATTAAATGGGAATTTATCGGTTAAATGAGAATTTATCGGTTAGGCTGAAAGCCTTACAATTATATATTTATTGGGGTGCCCTGAAAGGGCTTAATTATATAGCGTAGGGCAACGCCCTACGAAAAAAACACACCAGCCACAAGCCCTGAAAGGGCGGAACTGTATACAATTATGCCCTTTCAGGGCGCAAATTCAGATTGTCGTTTTTACGTAGGGCGTTGCCCTACGCTATATAATTAAGCCCTTTCAGGGCACTCCGCAAAATTATCATTTAGTTCATTTCAGTACAGTTTTACTCCAATTCAACTACTGATGCGTATAAACCTGTGTTTGAATACTATAATATATCTGTTCCGTCCTTCTATCAGCGCACCGGCGTCAGCCCCATCTTCTTAGCCCGCTCGAGCATGAAAGCATGAGCAGCCTCATATTCGTTCGGAATCACTCCATCCAAGATAGCATCCTTTATAGCACTTTTCAGAACACCGACTTCACGACAAGGTTCCAAACCGAAAATCTCCATAATTTCTTCTCCACTCACGGGCGGTTGGAAGTTACGGACACGGTCTTTCTCCTCCAAATCCTTCAGCTTTTGTCGAACCAACTGGAAGTTATTCAGGAAACGCTGCTTACGTTCCATATTCTTGGAAGTAATATCCGCTTCACAGAGCATCATCAAGTCGTCAATATCATCACCCGCTTCAAAGAGCAGACGGCGTACAGCCGAGTCTGTCACCACATCATCCGCGATAACAATCGGACGCATGTGCAGGCTAACCAGCTTCTGCACGTACTTCATCTTCTCATTCATCGGCAACTTCATCTTGCGGAAGATATGCGGAATCATCTTTTCACCGATAAAATTATGATTATGGAACGTCCATCCCGCTTTCGGTTCCCAACGTTTCGTGACAGGCTTGGCAATGTCATGCAGCAAAGCAGCCCAGCGTAACCAAAGGTTATCAGTCTTCTTGCTGATATTATCCAGCACTTCCAATGTATGATAAAAATTATCCTTATGCGAACGTCCGTTCCGTGTTTCCACTCCCTGCAAGGCAGCAAATTCCGGGAAAATCAACGGCAGCAAACCGCTACGTTCCAAATCAATAAAACCTTTTGAGGGAATCGGAGAAAGAATAATCTTATTCAGTTCGTCCGCAATACGTTCACGGGAGATAATTTCAATCCGTTCCTTATTCCGACAAAGCGATTCGAAAGTATCATCGTCAATGTAAAAGCCCAGCTGCGTAGCAAAACGGATGCAACGCATCATGCGCAAAGGATCATCGCTGAAAGTGATATCCGGGTCAAGCGGAGTGCGGATTGTCTTTTCCTTCATATCCTCCATGCCTCCGAACGGGTCTACCAGTTCGCCGAAACGTGCCTTATTGAGACATACAGCAAGAGCATTGATCGTGAAATCACGACGGTTCTGATCGTCTTCCAGCGTACCGTCTTCAACAATCGGTTTGCGCGAATCCCGTTGATAAGACTCCTTACGCGCACCTACAAACTCTACTTCCGTACCTCTGTATTTTACTTGTGCTGTTCCGAAATTCTTGAAAACAGAGACATGAGCACCACGTCCCAACCGTTTTCCAAGGGCTTCTGCCATTGCAATTCCACTTCCTACAACTACTACATCTATATCTTTAGAGGGACGTTGCAGAAAAATATCACGAACGTAGCCACCTACCACATAACACTCCATGCCGAGCGCATCGGCCGTTTCGGCTATCTGTCCGAAGATGGGTTCGCTAAAATGCTGCTTCAATTCCTCTTGAGTCAACTCTATCATTCTTTTTAGTTATAAGTTTTGAGGGGACAAAATTACAAAAATAAGGGATATATTTGTATTTTTGCCGCTAATAAAGTGAATGAAGAACAGAACGATGAACAGTGAATGGCAAACGGACACTGCTTCTTCATGTAAATAATAGAACCAGTAAATAAAATTTGTGATGAAAAAACTGATTATCCTCTTTTGTGGTACGCTGGCATTAGCTGCCTGCGGAAATGGCCTTGAGAAAAAAGCCAATGAAAAACTGATGGTTGCCAAGGCTGCCTACGAACGTGGCGACTATGAAGAAGCTAAGTTACAAATTGACAGTATCAAGATTCTGTATCCCAAAGCGTTCGAAGCACGTAAGGCAGGACAGGCACTAATGCTTGATGTTGAAACAAAAGCACAGCAAAAAACGCTTGCTTATCTGGATAGCACCTTTCAGGCAAAAACGAAAGAATTCAACGCCATCAAAGACAAATTCACACTAGAAAAAGATGCCGAATATCAACAAGTAGGCAACTACCTCTGGCCTACACAGACCATTGAGAAAAACATGCACCGTTCATACCTCCGCTTCCAAGTGAACGAGCAAGGCATCATGAGTATGACCTCTATCTATTGCGGTGCCGGCAATATCCACCACAACAAAGTGAAAGTGATTGCTCCTGACGGCAGTTTTGCCGAAACTCCAAGTTCCAAAGACAGCTACGAAACGACCGATATGAACGAGAAAATAGAAAAAGCTGATTACAAACTGGGAGAAGACGGTAATGTAATCGAATTCCTACATCTCAATAAAGACAAAAATATCCGTGTGGAATATATGGGCGACCGTACCTATAAAACAATGATGAGTCCCACCGACCGACTAGCCGCAGCCAATGTTTATGAATTAGCGCAAATCCTCTCCGCGATGGAACAGATTAAAAAAGAACAAGAGGAAGCTAACCTGAAAATCGGATTTATCAATAAGAAAAAAGAACGGAAAGCACAGGAGGAAATTACCGATTAATAAAAAGGAAACTCCATTTGGCAAAAAGAAAACGATCTGTGCGGAAATGAGATAAATGATTTTTTTATTTTTAGACATAAGAACAAAAGAACATAAAGGCTGCGCTTTGAAAATTATTTTTGTTGCTTATTGAACTGCTATTTTATTTTTTGTTCTTTTGTTCTTCTGTCTGAATTATATTCCCATTTAACTAAAAACCGTCAAAAGAGAAGCTATTTAGCAGAAAAAACCATCGGTCAACAATAAAACTGACGGGAATAGTTGTTATTTTTCATAAACGACAACTATTCCCGTCAAATGTATAATAAGCCTCTTTATTCTCTGCGCGGAAGAAAAGGCGTTTCCTGGTATGGAGAAAAGGCGTAGTCTGCCATCATAAAACGGCGTAGCCTGGTAAGCAAAAACGGCGTATCCTCCACATCCTTATTTTACCCTTCTATTCAATTGATTATTAGCCTTTTCCCGTTTTGATTTTCCAACCCGTTTTCCGGTTGTCTTCTTTTTACCGGCTGCGGACTTTGTCTTTCCGACGAAAGGATTGTTATTTTTTTTGATTGGCATAGACAACACTTATATAAACAGTACTTATATCTGATTCTTGTTCTCTTATTCTCCTTCGTAATATTCGCCCAAAAACCAGCGAGCCACAAAATCCCAGTTTTCCTGCAACAGTTCCTTTCCGTTCTCAAACGGGAACTGTGCTTCCGACAACAGCTCATGTTCCATTCCATATTTCAACAAATCAAACGGGCACAAACCTTCTTCACAAAACAGTTCGTATGCTTCTTCTGCCAGTTCAGCATTGTAGAGCGGGTTGCGTTTGTCCGCAAAATATGGGGCCACATCAGGACCGATCAACAGACCTTTCGGATTGGCGAAAACCACGAAGTTATCAAACTCTTTTAAATCAGGCAACAGAGAATCTTCTTCATCCTCCCACTTCAATGATTGCACAAAGAAAAATTTCAGCGCATCGTAAGAGTCGAAGTACAAAAGCGGTTCACCTTTACTTGCTTCAAGGAAACGCTCAACGTTGGCAGGCATTTTTTCTCCCGGCAAAGCTATCGGCAGAGGCATTCGCTTCTTTTGCATCAATTCCGTTTCCAGCAGCCAATCCGTCGCAAGGTAATCACTGATAGGAGCCAATTCGAACGCAGCATCCAAACGGTTGTATAATACATCTGCAAACTCCAGCAAATCTGCATCCATCGGGTTCTCCACTCCGTCAAAATCATCACCGACCGGTGAATTGATTGCCCACAAAAGGAAAACAACATCTTCACGGTTGATTTCGTCCGGCAGATATTCGTCCGTCAACGTGTAGAAAGGCAGGTAACGTCCGTAGTTTTCCTGATGCCAGTGGATAAATTGACGCCAATTTCCTCCGTTTGCCACGCAATCTTCCAAGTATAAGGCACACGTCAGAGCCACTTGCTTCTGGTCTTCTTCCATGTCTTTCCCACCATATATATAAGATTCAGCCACCAATGGCAATAGCTGATTAGCGAAATCCAGATACCATTTATCCGTATTCACTACCTTTGCACGACCGTGAGCGTCCAGCCATGCCTGCATATAAATTTTCTGTTGTTTCATACTACAAACGTTTCAAAGCCAGTTTGATAACCTTTTCTACCGGAGCATCCGGTTCTTCCTTCAAGATAGCCAGCACCACCTTCTGCGAAGGCGCGGCAGCAAAACCGAGCATTGTTAATGCAGACACCGCCTCTTCCTGTACTTCCGCATTGGCAGGTTGCAGCAACAGACCTGCGGAAGCACCTCCGCCGGCAGACCCACTCATCGTTTTTATCTTATCTTTCAGATCGACAATCACCCGTTGCGCAGTCTTCAGCCCGATACCTTTCACCGTTTTCAGCATATTCGCGTTTTCGGTACTGATTACGTTCACCAGTTCAGCAGGTGAGAGCGCCGAGAGAATCATACGTGCCGTGTTTCCCCCGATTCCGGAGACGGAAATCAACAATAGAAAAATCTCCCGCTCCTGCTTCTCGGCAAATCCGTAAAGCACATAAGCGTCTTCCCGAATCGCCTCGTGAATATATAGCTTACAGTTTTTCTTTCCCTGAATAGCCGAATAGGTATTCAAGGATATATTGGCGGCATATCCCACCCCGTTACAGTCAATCACTGCGGTTGCCGGACTTAGTTCGGCAAGTTCGCCTCTAATATATTCTATCATAACAGGGACAAAGATAAAACAATTTCACCACAGAGGGCACAGAGGCCACAGAGTTTTTTCGATGCAATACATCACACCCTGATTTGCTTTCATGCGGACCGGTATTGCCTGCTAGTGAAAAAAAATAAAATATTAAAGCGAATGAACCAAAGTTAGTAGTAAATTGTTTACTTTTGCAAGCAAAAGAAAGAAATTTGTTCATTAAAACCAAGAAAAGAATGAAAAAAGTAAGAGCTGCCATCGTTGGTTATGGTAACATCGGACATTATGTACTGGAAGCGCTTCAGGCGGCACCTGATTTCGAAATAGCCGGAGTCGTTCGTCGTGCAGGAGCAGAGAACAAACCGGAAGAGTTGGCAAACTATGCAGTAGTAAAGGACATAAAAGAGTTGGGGGATGTAGACGTAGCTATTCTTTGCACGCCAACCCGCAGCGTTGAGAAATATGCAAAAGAATATCTGGCAATGGGGATTAATACGGTAGACAGTTTCGATATCCACACTGGTATCGTAGACTTACGCCGCACACTGAATGCTGCCGCCAAAGAACATAAAGCCGTATCGATCATCTCTGCCGGATGGGATCCGGGAAGCGACTCCATCGTACGCACCATGCTCGAAGCGATTGCTCCGAAAGGAATCACTTACACCAACTTCGGTCCGGGTATGAGCATGGGACACACAGTAGCCGTAAAAGCTATCGACGGAGTGAAAGCCGCTCTTTCCATGACTATTCCTACCGGCACGGGAATCCACCGCCGCATGGTGTACATCGAACTGAAAGACGGATATAAATTTGAAGAAGTAGCTGCTGCCATCAAAGCAGATCCTTACTTCGTGAATGATGAAACACACGTGAAACTCGTTCCGAGCGTAGACGCTCTATTGGATATGGGTCACGGTGTAAATCTCACTCGCAAAGGCGTATCCGGCAAAACACAGAATCAGTTGTTCGAATTTAATATGCGCATCAACAACCCCGCACTGACAGCACAAGTGCTAGTATGTGTGGCACGTGCTTCGATGAAGCAACAGCCGGGATGTTACACAATGGTAGAAATTCCTGTTATCGACCTTCTCCCCGGCGACCGTGAAGAATGGATCGGACATTTGGTATAATATATTTTATACATAAAATAAAAATTAAATAGAGAAAGGCGATACACCTTTCTCTATTTTTTTTCTTTGTGAAGATACTACAAAAAACACAATTATGAGGAAACTGTTCATTCCATCAACCACGACGGTTTCCAACTGGACACCGAGCATTGAGTACGCATCAAATTTTTAAAACCGCAGGGAGTATCATACGCCGATATTTCTTTAAAAAAAGAATAAGGCGAAGAAACGCTTTACGGAAAATAAAGTATCTTTGCGACTCAATATTTTTTGTGACTTAACAATTCAAAAAAGGAACATTGAAGAACAAACGATACAATAATATAGAAGAATGGGCAAATACCCTTAGCCATGGAATAGGTATTCTGCTTGGAATCGTGGCCGGATATTTGTTATTGGAAAAGGCTTCCAAAAATATAGAGCCGCAGTGGGCAGTTGCTTGTGTATCTGTCTACTTGGCGGGGATGCTTTCTTCTTATGTCAGCTCTACGTGGTATCACGGCAGTCGTCCGGGAAAGCTGAAAGAGCTGCTCCGTAAATTCGATCATGGAGCTATCTATTTGCACATTGCCGGAACCTACACTCCTTTTACCCTGCTCGTTCTGCGGCATGCCGGCGGATGGGGATGGGGAATTTTCGCTTTCGTCTGGCTATCGGCTATCGCCGGTTTCATTCTTAGCTTCAAAAAACTGAAAGAACACAGCAATCTCGAAACGGCTTGTTACGTAGGGATGGGCGCCTGTATATTGGTAGCCATGAAACCTTTGTTAGACCATCTGGGAGAACTGGGAGCCACTACCGCTTTCTGGTGGCTGATTGGCGGAGGAGTTTCGTATATCGTGGGAGCTGTTTTTTATTCGTTGCGCAAACCATATATGCATGCCACTTTCCACTTGTTTTGTCTGGGGGGCAGCATCGGGCATATCATTGCCATCTGGCTGATTCTATAAGGAATAGTAGGGACAAAAAAAAGGCTATCTATCCCAGACAGCCAATCTTTGTTAACCTTAAATCTAATACTATGAAAAACACAATACAAAGATACGGACTTTTCGGTTATCTCCAAATTTTCGAGGCAAAGCAGCCTAACTTATAACACGGTTTAATAAAAAGCAGAGGTTCGTTAACGTTTAACGCAATAAAGTTAAAAATTAACGAATCGTTTATTAACTATTTAAATGATTGAATGATCGGACCAAGTAAAAATTGTTGTTGGCGAGTTCCCTGCTAAAAGATAGTGACGCTATATGATACAAATAGCGACGCTATATGATACAAATAGCGACGCTATATGACAATGATACCGTCACTATCCCAAGCATATACCGTCACTATCTTTTCTACGTCAATCGGAGGGCTTACATCCACTTATAGCATATACCAACAATGATTGTTGCCTGATCCGAATTATCTCTAAAGCCTCTCTCTAAAGTTGAAACAAACAAACAGATTCGCCAATTCGTTATATATAAAAGAGTAACTTAAAACAATTATAAAGCATAAATTTATGGACTGGGAAAATCATCTTATAAAGCACCTGCAATGGTCGGACTCCATTATCAACCGGGAAGCCAAAGAACACGTAGCCCGTGAAATTGCCGCCACGGCAAAAGACGGAGATGTGATAGGAGCCGGCTCCGGCTCTACAGTCTATCTAACTCTGTTCGAACTAGCGCGACGGATTCGTGAAGAGCACTTGCATATTGAAGTGATTCCCGCCTCTCAAGAAATCTCGATGACTTGCATACAGCTAGGCATCCCACAAACTATCCTTTGGAACAAGCGCCCCGACTGGACATTTGACGGAGCGGACGAAGTAGACCCGCAGCGAAACTTGATTAAAGGACGTGGCGGAGCTATGTTCAAAGAAAAACTGCTCATTAGAAGCAGCCGCAAAACGTTCATCATCATCGATCCCAGCAAGCGCGTCAATCAGTTGGGAAATAAATTTCCCATTCCGGTAGAGGTCTTTCCAGACTCACTAACTTATGTAGAGCATAAGCTGCAACGACTGGGTGCATCAGAAATCGTCCTGCGTCCAGCCCACGGCAAAGACGGGCCTGTCTTTACAGAAAATGGGAATTTCATCCTCGACACCCGTTTTAACTATATTGATTCTTCGCTCGAAGAACAACTCAAAACCATTACCGGTGTCATAGAGAGTGGCCTTTTCATAGGTTATGATGTCGAAGTTATCATGGCAGAGTAAAACAACGTAAACTGGAAAATCGCATTTTGTAGAGATATGAATTAAATTTGTTCTAGTACAAATAAATATAGTATAGCTCTGTATCTATTTCATTTAGCAGAATTGAGTTGTACGACACCCGGGTGTCAGTATGCTCAACACCCGGGTGTCGGTATGTATGAGACCCGGGTGTCGTACAAGTTATTATTACAGTATCTTGCATTCTTCTTTACTATAAGTCATAACTCCAATCACTGTCAGACTATAGCATTTAATTTATAACCCACAAAACACAGATATTAAAACGTTATCAAACATATTTTTATTCAAAGCCGAAGATAGTTGAAATAATAGGGAAAATACTGGGAAATTCATTAAAAATTCGGGTAGAATATTACCCCCCATCTCAAAATCAATGAGAAAAAGAGACTACTAAATAAACAAGAACTGATAAAGGAAATTTCAATAAAAGAAACCGGAAGAACCGGACAATTTGCGAAAATAGAAACAAAACAACTGAAAAACAATAAGATAGAAGAAGAAAACACGAAAAAACAGGAAGAAAAAAGATCAATAAGTCTTAGCAGAACTTGGTACATTTGCGATTGTAAACTTACCGTCAATATCAGTGATAGTACCAAGGGTAGTGCCATTCACCAATATTGAAGCACCTACGACAGGTTGTCCATCTTCTTCAGAAGTAACCAAACCGGTAACTCTAGATGTCTGCGCTGTCATCAGACCTATACCTATAAAAAGGAAGGTCATTAAGAACATCAATTTTCTTTTCATAAATTCTCTCTTAAATTTAACCTATAAACAGATTTTTTGTCTCTAACAGGTTGCAAAGATAACACTAATTATGACAAACCAAAAAAAGTGTTACGTATTTAACTAAAAAGTATTATTTTGCAAGCTCCCATCCAGTAAAAACCAACAAACTATAACTAGAAATATTCAATTTAATATATTTTAAAATAGAATTTCTATCATAAAGATAGCGTCTAAAAAGATATTTTCAAGATAAAAAGAACATTATTTCCTCCCAAATGGTATCTTTTTATCATTTTACATCTCCCAAAAGACTAAAGAACTATTAACAATGATGAAAACTGAAACGACCATGTACCAAGTTCTGCTAAAACTTTGCGCATTTCTTATGTAGGAATGATTTCGCAGGACGTTTCCATCAAACCGGGAGTAATAAAAGTCGTATTAAAAAGTGACGCAAAGGCACTGGATGAGGTTGTGGTGACAGCCATGGGTATCTCGCGTGAAAAGAAAGCACTGGGTTACGCCGTTCAGGACGTAAAATCAGATCAGCTGACGCAAGCTGCCAACTCCAATCTGGCAGGAGCGCTGCAAGGTAAAGTATCCGGTTTGGACGTTAAGCCTTCAAGTGGTATGCCAGGAGCTTCTTCACAGATCACCATCCGTGGTGCACGTTCCTTCTCGGGTGACAACACTCCGCTTTACGTTATCGACGGAATGCCGGTAACCAGTACGCCGGACGTTAGTACAGACATACAGAACAATGGTAGTGTGAGCGGAGCCGACTTCGCCAACCGTGCGGTAGATATCGACCCTAATGATATTGAAAGTATCAATATTTTGAAAGGACAAGCTGCTTCTGCACTTTATGGTATCCGTGCTTCCAATGGTGTGATTATCATCACAACCAAAAGTGGTAAAGGGCTGGAAAAAGGCAAACCGCAGGTTAGCTTCTCGTCTAATGTCAGCTTCGATGTAGTCGGTCGTCTGCCGGAGTTCCAGAAAACATACGCACAAGGTTCGGGTGGAGTATTCAGCACTACTTCGGGAACGTCTTGGGGACCTAAAATTTCCGAACTTCCAAACGACGCAACGTATGGAGGTAACACGGATAACGAATACACGCAGAAGTTCGGTAAGCAACAGGGAAAATATTATGTTCCCCAACGTGCAGCAGCCGGTCTTGACCCGTGGGCTACTCCACAGGCGTATGACAATGCAAAAGACTTCTTCGACACAGGAATCACCTGGAGCAATTCATTGAATGTAGCGCAGATGCTCGACAAGAGCTCCTACTCTATCTCATTGGGAAATACACATCAGGACGGTATTATCTCAAGCACTGGTATGGACCGATATAATGTAAAGGTTAGTGCTGACACGAAACTGACCAACAACTGGAGTTCCGGATTTACAGCTAACTATATCACTACTTCTATCGACAAGGCAGTGACTTCCGGTAACGGTCTGTTAAGAACGGTTTACGCAGCTCCTCCCAGTTATGATCTTGCCGGTATTCCAAGTCACGTAGACGGTAACCCGTACACACAGAATTCTTTCCGTGGTAGCTTTGACAACGCTTATTGGGCAATGGACAACAACAAATTCACAGAAGATACCAACCGTTTCTTCGGAAACGTATACGCAAGCTATCAGACTGATTTTGGTACAACCAACCACAAGTTGAACGCAAAATACATGGTCGGCGTAGATGCTTACACCACTCACTATGTAGACAGCTACGGATACGGTAGTAACACCGGTGGCGGTCGCGGACAGATCGAAAACTACGGCTGGACGAACGCTACATACAACTCTTTGCTGACCATCAACTATGACTGGCGCATCAACGAGGACTGGGGATTGAATGCTGTATTGGGTAACGAAATTATCCAAAGTAACAGAAAGAAGTATTATGAATATGGTACGAACTACAACTTCCCGGGATGGAACCACATCAACAACGCCACTACTCAACAAACAGAGGAAGAGACGTGGAAAAACCGTACAGTGGGATTCTTCGGTAACGTATCGGCTTCTTACAAAAATATGCTTTATCTGACCCTCACCGGACGTCAGGACTACGTATCTAATATGCCACGCAACAACCGCTCGTTCTTCTATCCTTCTATTTCGGCAGGCTTCATCCTGACGGAACTGGATGCATTGAAAAACAATGTTGTTAATCACGCTAAATTGAGAATATCTTATGCGGAAGTAGGACAAGCAGGGGATTTCCTCGAAAACTACTACTCAACTCCGACCTATGGAGGTGGTTTTTACACACTGACTCCGATCATGTATCCGATGAAAGGTACTACTGCCTATACTCCGTACTACACGATTTTCGACCCGAAACTGAAACCGCAGAACACACGTTCGTATGAAGTGGGTACTGACGTGAACTTCCTCGATAACTTAATCACATTCAGTTATACGTACTCACGCCAGAATGTAAAAGACCAGATTTTTGAAGTGCCTTTGGCTTCTTCTACCGGTGCCAGCAAACTGCTCACCAACGGTGGTAAGATTCATACCAACACGCACGAATTCACTCTTGGCTTCAACCCCATCCGGACGAAGAATATCAACTGGGATTTTGCATTCAACTGGACGAAAATCGATAACTACGTAGATGAACTGGCACCGGGTGTAGAAAATATCTCTCTGGGTGGTTATGTTACTCCGCAGGTACGTGCTTCGGCAGGTGAGAAATTCCCTGTTATCTATGGTGTAGGCTTCAAGAGAGATGAAAATGGTAATCGTCTGGTAGACGAAAACGGTCTTCCTATCGCTGGTGAAGCACAGGTAATCGGAAAGGTTTCTCCGGACTTCCTGATGGGTTTCAACACCACATTACGTTTATGGAAGTGTACAATCAGCGCAGTACTCGACTGGAAACAGGGTGGCCAGATGTACAGCAGAACAACCGGACTGGCAGACTACTACGGTGTCAGCAAGAGAACGGAAAACCGCGAAGGTACCATCATCTTCGACGGATACAAAACCGATGGAACTAAAAATGATATCGCTATCACAGGTGCAAACGCACAACAGGTATTTTACAGCCGCCTGAACGATATTGACGAATCTTCTGTATATGACAATTCTTTCATCAAACTGCGTGAAGTGGCTGTCAACTACAAAATTCTTCAAAAACGTTCGATAGAACTTTCTGTAAACGCATTTGCCAGAAATATCCTGATCTGGGCTCAATTGCCTGACCTCGATCCGGAAGCCAGTCAGGGTAACAACAACATGGCAGGAGCATTTGAAGATTATTCAATGCCGCAGACAGCTAGTTTCGGCTTTGGTTTCAACATTAAATTTTAATCTGCAAGACAATGAAAAAATATAAATCAATAGGAAAATTGCTGGCAGTTTCTTTCTTGACTGCTGCCATTGCTTCTGCTTGTACGGAAGACGCAATGGATAAAATCAATGAAAACCCTAACAATCCTCTGGATGCGCCTGCTAAATTTTTGATTACAGACTTAGGGGTAAGCACTGCATTCAGCACTGTGGGAGGGGATTTCTCGCTCTATTCTTCTGTTTACATTGAACACGAAACGGGTATATCCAACCAGCTTTACCGGGCGGAAGTACGTAGCGGAGAGCCTACAACGGCTACTACCTACAACAACGCATGGATCAACGTGTATTCAAATATCAAGAACGCTAAAATCGTTATCAAGAAGTGCGAAGAAGATCCCTCGGAAAAAGGAAACGTAGTGACGGAAGCAATTGCTAAAATCCTGCTCGCTTACAACGGAGCAGTGGCTGCCGATGTATTTGGAAATACACCGTACAGCCAGACTGGTATCCTCAATCCGGACGGCACACCAATGTATATGCAGCCCAAAATAGATACGCAGGAAAGCATTTATCAGGAAGTGATGCAGAATCTGGATGATGCCATCACTCTGCTGGATAACGGTACTGCCAAAGATGCAGGTCTGTCCGGCGCAGTCGGTTCTAAAGACTTGATCTACGGTTCAAACACCAGTACTCAAGCAAGTATGTGGCTCAAGACAGCTTATGCGTTAAAAGCACGCTATACAATGCGTCTGCTCAATAAAAGTGCCAATAAGACAACTGATCTTCAGAACATTCTTACTTATGTGAGCAAATCATTTGCTAATGCAAGTGAAGAATGTAAACTGGCTGTTTATGACGCTGATTCGCAGTTGAATCCGCTTTGGTCATTCAGCTATAGCCGTAACAGTTTGGCAGCCAGTGCCAGTCTGATTGAAAAGTTTGTTGAGCGCAATGACCCCAGAGCACCGCAAGCATTTCTGGAGCCCGATCCCACCGGCTATATTGCTTATGGATACGGAGGTACGCAAGCTACAGACATCGCAGGTATCAAAGCGGCTCCTAACGGAACTCCGCAAGAGTTGCAGAACAATTATGGTATGTCAATGATATCATGGGCAATGTCGGCTCCTACTCTTTTAATCAGTTATCACGAAGTGAAATTCCTCGAAGCAGAAGCATTATGCCGCTTGGGAGGCAGACTGGATGAAGCTAAGAGTGCTTTAAAAGCTGCAATCACTGCCGGATTCGAGAATCTGGAAAACTCAATTATAGATGCCGCTGACACTTGGGTATATGATGGTGACAGCGATTTGGGGGCAGATGTAGCAGAAACCTATTTCACGGATGAAGTAGAACCGTTATTCGATGCCAACCCTCTGCAAGAGACAATGATACAGAAGTATCTCGCCTTCTTCGGTGCATCCGGCGAATCACTGGAAGCCTATAACGACTACCGTCGTTTGAAAGGTGCAGGAGAAAACTTCATTGTACTGAAGAACCCGCTGAACAACAATAAGTTCCCATTGCGCTTCGGTTATGGAGCAGACGACGTATTGGCAAATCCTGAAGTGAAAGCTGCTTTCGGTGATGGCCAGTATGTATATAGCGAAGCTGTCTGGTGGGCCGGCGGAAACAAATAATGAACTTAAAATCTCTCAAAGGAGAGACTTTACATAGAGTCGTTTCTGTACTCTAACAAATTAACAGAGGCGAACAAAAATAGGCCAACCGTGAGGTTCGCCTATTTTATTTTATCCAATTTCATCAGATGAATGCTCAAATATAATAGAGAAAAAGGAATATTCAACGGCATCTTTTACATACCATTTTTCTACCCAATCATACTCTTTTTCTACGCTATTCCGTATTTAACGTTTAAGCATCTTTTAAATAAATTAAAAAAATTCCCGTACCAATCAATTTCACCACTGCAAATCGGGTAGATATTTGCTTAAAGTAGTGCGGAGAATACTCAAAGTAATAGGTTTCACCAACACTTCAGTTGCTCCTGCGTTCATTGCGTTTTCCTTATCCGAGCTGAAAGCATAAGCTGTCTGCATGATAATAGGAATTTCGGTATTAGACTCACGAATTATCTTCGTTGCCTCCAACCCGTTCATCACCGGCATCTTGATATCCATCAGCATTGCTTTGGTTCTTTCCTGATGCTGTTGAAACAACTCCACCATTTCCTGCCCATTTTTAGCCCACTCGATATCACACTTTTTGCCTATGATAGCCTTGATTAATTTAAAGTTGCTGTCATCGTCTTCAGCTACTAAAATTAAGGGTCTGAATTCATTCATTTGTTCGCTTTCCATATCGCTTATATATTGTTTTTTTATCTGTTTTTGGGGATTAATCTCCCTTTTCAGCCCGCAAGTTATAAAAAAGATTCATATATTTCGCTATCTTTGCGCCTCAATTTAAAAGAATAGTATGATTTCTGTTGACGGACTAGCCGTAGAGTTTGGCGGCACTACTTTATTTAGTGATATTTCTTTCGTAATTAATGAAAAAGACCGCATCGCACTGATGGGTAAAAATGGGGCGGGAAAAAGTACGCTGCTGAAAATTTTGGCAGGCGCACGACAACCGACACGTGGAAAAGTTTCCGCGCCCAAAGATTGCGTAGTAGCCTATCTGCCTCAACATCTGATGACGGAAGACGGAAGAACAGTGTTTGACGAAACGGCACAGGCTTTTTCACATCTGCATGAAATGGAAGCGCAGATTGAAAAACTGAACAAAGAGCTCGAGACACGGACGGACTACGAGAGCGACAGTTACATGGCGCTGATTGAAGAAGTGTCTGCCTTGAGCGAGAAGTTTTATTCGATTGACGCAACTAATTATGAAGAGGATGTGGAAAAGGCATTGCTCGGATTAGGGTTCACCCGGAGCGATTTTCAACGCCAGACGAGTGATTTCAGCGGTGGATGGCGGATGCGCATCGAGCTCGCTAAGTTGCTGTTGCAGAAACCGGACGTACTCTTGCTCGATGAGCCGACGAATCATCTGGATATTGAATCTATTCAATGGTTGGAAGATTTCCTTATTAATAACGGGAAAGCAGTTATCGTAATCAGCCACGACCGCAAATTCGTGGATAATATTACAACACGCACCATCGAAGTGACGATGGGACGTATTTATGATTATAAGGTGAATTATTCCCAATATCTGCAACTGCGTAAGGATCGCCGCGAACAGCAGCAGAAGGCATACGACGAGCAGCAGAAGTTTATTGCTGAAACGAAGGAGTTCATCGAACGATTCAAAGGAACATATTCAAAGACGTTGCAGGTACAGAGCCGCGTCAAAATGCTGGAAAAGCTGGAATTGCTCGAAGTCGATGAGGAGGATACTTCTGCATTGCGACTGAAATTCCCGCCTTCACCCCGTTCGGGCAGTTATCCAGTTATCATGGAAGGTGTTGGAAAGGCATACGGAGAGAAAGTGGTGTTCCGCAACGCTAACCTGACGATTGAGCGTGGTGATAAAGTAGCTTTTGTCGGTAAAAACGGTGAAGGTAAATCTACACTCGTGAAATGTATCATGAAGGAAATCGAACATGACGGTACACTGACTCTAGGACATAATGTACAAATCGGATATTTCGCTCAAAATCAGGCTTCGTTGATGGATGAAAACCTGACAGTTTTCCAAACGATTGATGATGTAGCCAAGGGGGATATCCGGAACAAGATTCGTGATTTACTGGGTGCCTTCATGTTTGGTGGTCCCGAGGAATCAATGAAGAAGGTGAAAGTACTTTCGGGTGGGGAGCGTACCCGCCTTGCCATGATTAAATTGCTGTTGGAACCTGTCAACCTCCTGATCCTGGATGAGCCGACGAATCATCTGGACATGAAAACGAAAGATATCCTGAAACAGGCATTGCTGGATTTTGACGGCACACTGATTGTTGTTTCACACGACCGTGACTTCCTCGACGGACTGGTGACCAAGGTATATGAGTTCGGTAATCAAAAGGTGACGGAACATCTTTGCGGCATCTACGAGTTCCTCGAAAAGAAAAAAATGGATTCGTTGCAAGAACTGGAAAAGAAATAATAAATAATAAAAAGAGGGTATCGGCTGCAGGCGGAATAAAAGTATTTGTATATTTGCAACATCATTTATAACAGGCATTTAGAAAAAAATGGATGAAACAAGGCAGTTATACATTATAAGCGGATGTAACGGAGCTGGTAAAACAACAGCTTCCTACACTGTACTGCCTGAAATTTTATTATGCAAAGAGTTCGTTAATGCGGATGAAATCGCCAAAGGTTTATCACCGTTCAATCCGGAAAGTATGGCTATAGAAGCCGGCCGTCTGATGTTGAAACGTATTAATGAACTATTAGCTGCTAAAGTAAGTTTCTCTATTGAAACAACATTGGCAACCCGTTCATACACCCGGCTCATTCAAAGAGCACAAAATGCCGGATATAAAGTCAGCTTGATTTATTTCTGGCTGAATTCTCCGGAACTTGCCGTCAACCGTGTGTTACAACGGGTCAATGAAGGGGGACATAATGTACCGATGGACGTTATCTACCGCCGATATCAGGCAGGCATTAACAATCTGTTTCAGATTTATATGCCGCGTGTAGACTATTGGCTGTTAGCCGATAACAGTATTTCTCCTCGAGTAATTGTAGCCGAAGGTTACCAACATGGCGAGGATCGAATATATGAACTTGAACTTTTTAAATGCATCAAGAATTATGTCAAATAATGAAATGCAAGAATTGAGCGATAAATTACGACGCGGTCTTCAGCTGGCAGAAAAGCGATTGCTGGAAAAAAATGCTCGCAATGGTAAACTCCTTAGTCAGGGAACACCAGATGGAAAAGTAATTTATGTATCAGCAACAGAATTGCTGGAACGTTTGCAAGAAAAAGAAAAGGAATCAATAAAAAAATAAATTCTCTAAAAGAAAGGATGAAAGGGAAGAAACGAATAATAGTAACTCTGCTGTTTTTAATCAACATCATAATGTTGGTGGCAGCCGTTATTCCCCATCACCATCACCCCAACGGAATGATTTGCATGAAGCAGGACTTGCCTGTAGAACAGCAATGTCCCACGCATCATCATCACCCGGGAAACGATTCATGTTGCAGCAGCGAATGTATGACTCGTTTCTACTCTCCCACTCCATCCGTACATACGGATAGCGGACCGGATTATGTATTCATCGCTACCCTGTTCACGGATGTAATCATCGAACATCTATTACGGCCACAAGAGAGACGGATTAAGAACTATTACGTCTACCGAGACTCTCTGCATGGCACGGATATACACCGTGCCACTCCTCTTCGTGCCCCTCCCTACTCTGTTTTTGCGTAAAAGCGTAAATGCAAATCAGTTGCATTTGCGTTACCTTATCTTTGTAGCGTAAAAAAACAGTAAAATTTAGTAGGAAAATATCATTATGAAAAAATTTATTTTCGTAGGAATCCTAGGCTTATTCGTGCTGGGTTCCTGTAATAATAGTACCGTCACACACACACACAATGAACACGATCATGCCACGGAAGGACATAATCACGAGGCAGAGGGTTCCAATCATTCTCATGAAGGCGAATGTAGCGGAGAACACAACCATGAAGCGGCCGATGGACATAACGAGTCTGCCGAAGCGCACAGTGATGAAATCATCCTTCCGAAGGCAAAAGCTGAAGCAGCCGGTGTCAAGGTGAGCGTTATCGAACCTGCACCTTTCCAGCAAGTGATTAAAACCAGCGGACAGGTGCTGGCTGCCCAAGGTGATGAATCGGTTGCCGTAGCTACAGTGGCCGGCGTTGTATCTTTCCGTGGAAAAGTAACGGAAGGAATGAGCGTCGGCAGCGGCACGCCGCTAGTCACGATTTCTTCAAAAAATATCGCCGACGGTGATCCGGTACAACGTGCCCGCATTGCCTACGAGGTATCTAAGAAGGAGTACGAACGTATGAAAGAGCTTGTTAAAAACAAGATTGTATCTGACAAGGATTTTGCACAGACAGAGCAAAGTTATGAAAATACCCGCCTTAGTTACGAAGCCCTTTCCAAGAATCATTCGGCTATCGGCCAAAGTATTACAGCTCCTATTGCAGGATATGTGAAAAGCATTCTTGTGAAAGAAGGCGACTACGTGACCATCGGACAACCGCTGGTGAGCGTGACGCAGAATCGTCATCTTTTCCTCCGTGCCGAAGTGTCGGAAAAGTATTATCCATACCTCCGTACAATCAGTTCCGCCAATTTCCAGACTCCTTATAATAATCAGGTGTACGAGCTGAAAACATTGAACGGCAAACTTCTCTCTTTTGGAAAAGCTGCCGGAGACAACTCTTTTTATGTGCCTGTCACTTTTGAATTCGACAATAAAGGGGAAGTGATCCCCGGATCATTCGTAGAGGTGTTCTTGCTTTCTTCAACGATGGAAAACGTACTGTCTCTCCCACGCACGGCACTGACAGAAGAACAAGGTATCTTCTTTATCTACCTGCAACTGGACGAAGAGGGTTATAAAAAACAGGAAGTAACGCTAGGAGCCGACAACGGTAAAAGTGTTCAGATCCTGACCGGAGTGAAGGCTGGCGACCGTGTAGTGACCGAAGGTGCTTATCAGGTTCGACTGGCAAGCGCAAGCAATGCCATCCCGGCACATAGTCACGAACATTGATTAAATGAAGAATTAGAAATGAAGAATGAAGAATTTGGCTGCGCAATAATTGGTATATGTTTATTGCACGTGCTGCATAGTCATTCTTAATTCTTCATTTCTAATTCTTCATTCTTAATTCTTAATTCTTAATTCTTAAAGAAATGCTTAATAAAATTATACATTACTCCCTACACAACCGGTTGGTTGTAGTCTGCGCGGCCATCCTCCTGCTAATTGCGGGAACGTATACCGCCATGCATACGGAAGTAGACGTATTCCCCGACCTGAACGCACCTACGGTAGTCATCATGACAGAGGCCAACGGTATGGCTGCGGAAGAGGTTGAACAGCTCGTCACTTTTCCTGTTGAAACTGCCGTAAACGGAGCTACGGGTGTACGCCGTGTCCGCTCTTCTTCTACCAACGGATTTTCTGTTGTCTGGGTAGAATTTGATTGGGGAACCGATATTTATCTCGCTCGCCAGATTGTTAGCGAGAAGTTAGCAGTGGTGAGTGAATCACTGCCGGTCAACGTCGGTAAACCGACACTCGGCCCACAATCTTCCATCTTGGGCGAAATGCTCATCGTCGGTCTGACTGCCGACTCCACTTCGATGCTCGATCTTCGTACGATTGCGGACTGGACTATCCGTCCCCGTCTATTGTCTACCGGAGGAGTGGCACAGGTTGCCGTGCTCGGAGGAGATATCAAAGAATATCAGATTCAGCTGGATCCCGAACGGATGCGTCATTACGGCATTTCAATGGGAGAAGTGATGGCTGTGACACAGGATATGAACCTGAACGCAAACGGAGGTGTGCTCTATGAATTTGGAAATGAATATATTGTACGCGGTGTACTTTCTACTTCTAAAACAGAACAACTTGGCAAAGCGGTAGTAAAGACAGTGAACAACTTCCCTGTCACGCTGGAAGATATTGCGGACGTAACCATCGGACCGAAAGCCCCGAAACTGGGAACTGCTTCAGAGCGTGGAAAATCTGCCGTACTGATGACTATTACCAAACAGCCGGCTACCAGTACGCTGGAACTGACGGATAAATTGGAAGCATCTTTGAAAGACCTGCAAAAGAATCTGCCACCGGACGTAAAAGTTTCAACGGACATATTCCGTCAAAGCCGCTTTATCGAAAGTTCCATCGGCAATGTGAAGAAATCACTCTTTGAAGGAGGTATTTTTGTAGTAATCGTACTCTTCCTGTTCCTGGCAAATGTGCGCACTACATTGATTTCATTGGTAACACTGCCTCTTTCCCTGCTTGTTTCGATTCTGACACTACACTACATGGGACTGACAATCAACACCATGAGCCTCGGAGGTATGGCGATAGCCATCGGATCATTGGTAGACGACGCCATCGTCGATGTGGAAAACGTGTATAAACGACTGCGGGAGAACCGTCAGAAAGCAAAAGCGGAAAGGTTAAGTACACTCGAGGTGGTATTCAATGCTTCGAAAGAGGTGCGGATGCCTATACTTAATTCTACGCTGATTATCGTTGTCAGCTTTGTTCCGTTGTTCTTCCTTAGCGGAATGGAAGGCAGAATGTTGGTTCCGCTGGGCGTTGCCTTTATCGTAGCATTGTTCGCGTCGACAGTAGTTGCTCTGACGCTGACTCCGGTGCTCTGTTCTTATCTATTAGGAAGCAATAAGACAAACAAGGAACTGAAAGAAGCTCCCCTTGCCCGTTGGATGAAAGGGATTTATGAAAAGGCACTGACTTGGGTGCTGGCACACAAACGAGTGACACTTGGAAGTACAATCGCACTCTTTGTGGTTGCCCTCGGAGTGTTCTTTACACTCGGACGCAGTTTCCTTCCTTCCTTTAATGAAGGATCGTTCACCATCAATATTAGTTCTCTACCGGGTATTTCACTGGAAGAAAGCAATAAAATGGGACATCGGGCAGAAGAGTTATTGATGACGATTCCCGAAATACAAACCGTAGCCCGGAAAACGGGACGTGCCGAACTGGACGAACATGCATTAGGGGTAAACGTTTCTGAAATAGAAGCTCCGTTTGAACTGAAAGATCGTTCGCGCAGTGAACTGGTAGCTGATGTACGTGAAAAGTTGGGTACTATCACCGGGGCAAATATAGAAATCGGACAACCAATCAGCCACCGTATCGACGCTATGTTATCGGGTACGAAAGCGAATATCGCTATCAAGCTATTCGGAGACGATCTGAATAAAATGTTCTCACTCGGTAATCAAATTAAAGGAGCTATCAGTGATATTCCCGGTGTTGCCGACCTGAACGTGGAACAGCAGATTGAACGTCCGCAACTGAAAATACAGCCTAAACGGAAAATGCTGGCTAAGTTCGGTATTACTCTGCCGGAGTTCTCGGAATATGTGAACGTAGCTTTGGCTGGAAAAGTGATCTCGCAGGTTTATGAGCAAGGCAAGAGTTTCGATCTGATCGTGAAAGTGAAGGATGATGCCCGGGATGAAATAGAAAAAATCCGGAACTTGATGGTAGATACGAACGACGGTCGCAAAGTTCCTTTGAGCTATGTAGCAGAAGTGGTATCAGCCATGGGACCGAATACGATCAACCGCGAGAATGTAAAACGTAAAATTGTGATTTCTGCCAATGTGGCCGACCGCGATTTGCGTAGTGTTGTCAATGATATTCAGAAGCGCATCGACACATCGGTGCAACTGCCCGAAGGCTATCACATCGAGTATGGCGGACAGTTTGAAAGTGAACAGGCTGCCAGCCGGACACTGGCGCTGACTTCATTTATCAGCATCGTAGTAATCTTCTTATTATTGTATAATGAGTTCCGCAGCGTGAAAGAGTCGGGCGTCATCTTGCTGAATCTTCCGCTGGCACTGATCGGTGGTGTATTTGCTTTGGTGATTACAACAGGAGAAGTCAGTATTCCGGCTATCATCGGTTTCATTTCCTTGTTCGGTATTGCAACGCGTAACGGTATGTTGCTCATCAGCCACTACAATCATTTGCAAAAGGAAGAAGGTTTGAATGTATACGATAGTGTGCTCCGAGGTTCTCTCGACCGGCTGAATCCGATTTTGATGACGGCATTGTCTTCTGCACTGGCACTGATTCCATTGGCACTCGGCGGCGACTTGCCCGGTAACGAAATTCAAAGTCCGATGGCAAAAGTGATTTTAGGAGGGTTATTAACGTCTACTTTTTTGAACGGTTTTATCGTTCCGATTGTTTATCTGATGATGCATCGGAAAAAGGCCCAGGAAAGCCTGTAGCAGGTGATGTTTTTCCTCGGTGAGGAAACCATCGTTCCCCGGTGAGGAACCAAGTGTTTCTCGGTGAGAAACGGGTCGTTCCTCGGTGCCAAACAAATAGATGTCTTATCATAAAGTATCTATCAACAATAGCTTGTAATAAATAAAGAAATTAGAAATGAAACAAATCATGACCATAAGCGCTGCACTTCTTTTCTTAACCATAGGCGAAGTGCAAGCCCAAAACGGAATTGAACAGGTATTGAAGAATATCGAAACGAACAATAAGGAGTTGCAGGCAAACGAGCAACTGATTACTTCGCAGAAGCTGGAAGCTAAAACGGATAATAACCTGCCTGATCCTACTCTTTCTTACGCACATCTATGGGGAGCGAAAGATAAAAGCGAAACAATCGGCGAACTGGTTGTTTCACAAAGCTTTGATTTCCCTAGTTTATATGCTACACGCAACAAGTTGAATCGTCTGAAAGCCGGAGCTTTTGACAGTCAGTCGGATGTTTTCCGTCAAGAGAAGCTGTTACAGGCGAAAGAACTTTGCCTGGATATTATCATGCTTCGTCAGCAAAAGCATATTCTGGAAGAACGCCTCCGCAATGCGGAAGAACTTGCAAAGATGTATGCCAAGCGTCTTCAAACAGGAGATGCAAATGCTCTCGAAACCAACAAAATCAATCTGGAACTGTTGAATGTCAGAACAGAAGCGTCTCTGAACGAAACAGCACTCCGCAACAAACAGCAGGAGCTGAATACGCTGAATGGTAATATTCCGGTAGTTTTTGAGGAAAACCAATATCCGGCTATACCTTTCCCTACTGATTATCAAATATTGAAGTCGGAAGTCATGGCAACGGACCGTACTCTTATGGCACTCGGCAACGAAAGTCTTGTTGCCCGTAAACAGATTGCTGTCAATAAATCACAATGGCTGCCCAAACTGGAACTCGGCTACCGCCGGAATACAGAAACAGGCGTACCTTTCAACGGTGTAGTGGTAGGCTTCTCTTTCCCACTTTTCGAAAATCGGAATAAGGTAAAAATCGCTAAAGCACAGGCTCTTAACATTGACTTGCAAAAGGATAATGCTACCCTGCAAGTAGAGTCCGAATTGGCACAGCTTTACCGGGAAGCGAAAACACTGCACGCTTCGATGGAAGAATACAGCAAGACTTTCCAGTCGCAACAAGATCTGTCACTGCTGAAACAAGCTCTGACAGGTGGACAAATTAGTATGATTGAATATTTCGTTGAAGTTTCTGTCATCTACCAAAGCCATCAGAATTATCTGCAACTGGAAAATCAGTACCAGAAAGCAATGGCACGGATTTACAAGAGCAAGCTGTAAATAGTACATAAAATCCTTTAGACATGGATTACGCTGAACATACTAATTTCTATTTTAAGTGATGTAAGTATGTTTATATAATAATTTCAGGCACGGATTACACAGATTTCACGTTTTTCAGCAATATGATTACCATAAAGCAACAGCGTAATCCGTGTAATCCGTGCCTGAATATCTCTCCCCTCTCCCTCTCATTTTCTTCAAGTTCCAACTAAATATTTCAAAATAATATGTTACATTTGCAACGAACATAAAATACAGATTATGAGACCTAAACAATTCTATCTATTCATGTTATGTTGCATCCTTACACTATTCAGTGGATGTAAAGAGGATGAAGAAAATCCACTTCGTTTTTACAACAGTGAATATGAAGTGCCCATGGGTGGCAGACGTTACCTTGGACTGGAAAGCGGAAATGGTGATTACTCACTTGAAGTTAAAGACACACGCATCGCAAGCGCAGGAACCGAAACCGGCTGGACCGGAGTACCTGCCGGACGTATGATTTATGTTACCGGTATTCTCACCGGGCAAACTTATCTGACAGTAACGGACAACGCCACACAAGAAACCTGCACCCTGCCAATCAAGGTTGTCGACAATTACGAGGATATAAAGTTGCTCCGCAGCTACTTGTCTAACTTACCCAACGGAGACGCAAATCTTCTGCCCGGCATTTCCGACATTTTTCTAATTAACAATCACGCACGGGATGCTTATTTTTTCAAACAGGGAGAACAAACAGCTTTTTCATCCGGACTAACCTTAATAACTCGAGGAAGTTACAAACTGGAAAAAGAAGAAGGAAATAATGAGAAAGCTATACTGACTCTCACTTTTTCGGAAGATGCGGCAACGCCTATTTCCAATCATAAATTCATCTTGTGGGGAAATGCATACGTATTTCACCGCTTGGATAAAAGCTTGAATCTGAATTGGAATACTCCACCCATCGGAGAAACGCGGACATCACCTGCACCACCTCCTTCCTACACGCTGGAAGAAATCGCTGGAGGTGAACCAGGCACAGGCAAACAAATTAGTTTTACCCTTTCCGAACAGGAAATACCTGCCGGAATACTGCCTTAATCAGCAGGGTCTTCTTTAATCAACTGTACTTTCCGATAATATGCGTATATTTTCCGGCAAGTATCCGCTACGGATACGCCATTCTTGCGGATAAAGATTATTGGCACGATTGCCGATGTTCTTCACAAATCCGAGAGGAATATGCCGGTACGTAAGCAAAACATATCCACGAGGGGCTGTTACCGGCAAGGTAATGGCCTCTTTTCGTAAATAAGTGATAGCCTGTTTATAACTTATTTCTTCCGTAGCGAAAGCTTCCCGGCATAAAAGTGAACTACACATCGCCAATGCATGGTCAGGTATCAAATCCTTTCCTTTCACTTCTCCTATCTCCACTCCTGCCGATACGATTTTCAGGCATTGTTTCATCGCCATTAATTCATCAGCATAATGCTTTGAAAAAGCCCGGATACTTGTTCCTTCTGCCGACAATATATACTTGTCCGAATTTTCATCATTCAGCCAGCTTTTTGCAATATTCAGCTGTTCTTTCGAAACAGGAGAAGATGCTGCTCCTCCTTTCTTATCTTTCTTTTTAGAAGTCTTCTCCTTGGCGAAAGAAGATACCGGAATCTCGTCTCCTGTCTCCGGCTTCCGAAAAGCTGCCAGGAAAAAGCCTTCGCCTTTCGTCTTATGAGGGAAAAAATGATAGACAGGAATAGAAGATTTAGAACCATCACAATTATCCGGTAAAAGATCTCCTGTTATATTCCAATTTTCCTGTACCTGCACAGTTAACAGTTCGGCTCCATACTCTTGTTGAATCCAACGTGCATTCTCTTCGTCCTCTTTTGTATTAAATGTACACGTACTATATATAAGAATTCCCCCAGGCTTCAACGTGTCCCAAATATCTCCAATAATCCGCCGCTGCCGCTGCCAACAGATTTCTACATTCTCGGGACTCCACTCTTCTACAGCAACAGGGTCTTTACGGAACATACCTTCACCGGAGCAAGGGACATCTGTAAGAATCACGTCAAAGAAAGACGGCAAAGCCGCAAAATCTGCCGGATCATTATTGGTTACCACCACATCCGGATGTCCCCACTTCGTTAAATTCTCCGCAAGAATCTGCGAACGATTCCGGATGACTTCATTAGCCACCAGTAAACTCCCTTCAGGAAGCACACTACGGGCATGAGTAGACTTTCCACCGGGAGCTGCACAAAGATCCAGCATCTTTACCGGTCCGGTGACATACTGCCGGAGCACCTGCTCCACAAACATAGAAGAAGCCTCCTGAACATAATAACAACCTGCATGAAACAATGGATCAAACGTGAAAGTGAGACGCTCATCCAAATAAAACCCTTCGGAAGACCAAGGGACTTGATTAAATTCAAAGTTGAAAGCTGAAAGTTGAAAATCAGGAATACAGCCTGCTTGCGGTACAATTCTGCATTTTCCATTTTCAATTTTTAATTTCCCATCATTCAACCGGATGCTGACAGGTGGTTCTTGTTGGATAGCAACAGCTAATTTGTCGTATTCTTCATCGCCCAACAGAGCACGGGTATAATCTATGAAAGAAGCGGGTAATTCCATTTTTCGTTATTAATTTCCGCAAATATCAAAAATATTTCGTCTCTTTGCAACTTTCTATGATATTAACTACGTCTAACAAACAAAGAAATAAATAAAAAAACTATTGATATGAAAAATTTTCTATTAGCATTGATGGTTGTACTGACCACTTGCACACTGGCTATTGCCCAAAACCAAACTACTGTTGTCCGCGATTCCGTCGGAAAAGTAAAGGTAACTGTGACCAAAGACAATAAAGCAAAAACAAACAATACTGCTGTCACAGTCATCGGTGTAGATACAGCGGACACTGATTCCACAGAAGTAGATGCAAACTCAAGTAATGTCAGTACTGGTCATGGTAAGGCCAGTTTTACATTCGAATCGGATGACGACGATTTCCCATTCCACGGCTTTGGTATCAACGGAGGAATTCTCGTAGCAATCATATCAATCATTGCCGTTTTCGGATTTCCGGTATTCATTCTGTTTGTAATCTTCTTCTTCCGTTATAAAAATCGGAAAGCACGCTATCGTCTTGCCGAACAGGCACTCGCTGCAGGTCAGCCATTGCCAGCAGAATTTATTCGTGAAAACAAAACGGTTGACTCACGTTCACAAGGCATCAAGAACACCTTTACAGGTATCGGTCTTTTCATCTTCCTTTGGGCAATCACCGGTGAATTCGGAATTGGAGCGATCGGTTTACTCGTTACATTTATGGGTATCGGACAATGGATCATCGGTAGTAAACAACAGGCTCAAGGTACAGATGCTCCCCGGACGTATACTACCCATAAAGATGAAAAAAAGAATCAGGATAACGTCAAAAACGATAGCTTCGAAATCATCCCTTCCGAATCCGGAGAGAAAGATAATGGAGTAAACGAAGCAAAGAACGACGAGAATAAATGAGCCAACTCAATGATATATCGTTAGTCGCGCAGGTCGTGGTGTTCAAGAACACCAGGGCCTTCGACCAGTTGGTGGAGAAGTATCAGTCGCCCATCCGGCGATTCTTCCTGAACCTGACTTGCGGCGACAGCGAATTGAGTGACGACCTTGCACAAGATACATTTATCAAAGCATATACAAACATTGCCTCTTTCCGAAACTTGTCAAGTTTCTCTACGTGGCTGTACCGTATTGCTTATAATGTTTTTTATGATTATATTCGCAGCCGGAAAGAGACAGCCGACTTGGATACAAAAGAAATAGACGCCATCAACAGTACCGAACAAGAGAATGTAGGACAGAAAATGGATGTTTATCAGTCACTCAAAATGCTTAAGGAAGTGGAAAGAACCTGCATTATGTTGTTCTATATGGAGGACATTAGTATCGACAAAATAGCAGGTATTGTAGGAGTACCGTCAGGAACGGTGAAAAGCCACCTGTCACGTGGAAAAGAAAAATTAGCAACGTATTTAAAACAAAACGGTTATGACAGAAATAGACAATGATAAGCTCTTGCGCGATTTCTTCGCAGAAAACAAGCAGGAAATAGCAGACAACGGATTCAGTCGCCGTGTCATGCACCATTTACCCGGTCGTAGCAACCATCTGGCTCGTATCTGGAGTGCCTTCGTAATGACTGTGGCTGCCGTACTTTTCGTATGGTTAGGCGGATTGGAAGCAGCTTGGGGAACAATAAGAGAAGTATTTATCGGCATGATTAATCATGGCACTACCGGCCTTGATCCAAAGTCAATTATTATCGCGGCTGTCGTATTATTATTTATGGCTACACGAAAGGTTGCTTCTATGGCATAAACAAAATAAATACAGATTAAAAGTCCAAAGCATAAGTTTCCCGGATTTTTATCTTTATGAGTCAAAGAACTCTTTATCCCTCTCTTTTAGTGTTAAACAATAATAAATCTACCCTTTACTCCAAGTAAGCCCAAACATAGATGTTGTATATTTGTTGCTCTGTAAACTAAAATAGAGAGAAGAGTTTTGAAACTACGTATATTTATTTTATTTCTATTCCTGCCTTTATTACATGTTCAGGCAGATGTCATCGACAGTCTGATGACGCAGCCCAGAGACTCAATCGGACTAACAAGCGATTCCCTAGTACTGCATTTCTTGGAAGAGTCGGGAATCCCTATATCTGATAATAATAAAGTCAAACTGCTAAAAAGCGGACGGGAGAAGTTTATCGATTTATTTGAAGCCATCCGGGAAGCTAAACACCATGTTCATCTGGAATATTTCAACTTCCGAAATGACTCCATTGCTAATGCTTTGTTCACTTTATTAGCCGAAAAAGTGAAAGAAGGTGTTGAAGTACGAGCTATGTTTGACGCTTTCGGAAACTGGTCGAACAACAAGCCCCTTAAAAAGAAACACCTCAAGAAAATACGTGAACAAGGAATCGAAATCGTCAAGTTTGACCCGTTCACCTTCCCTTATATCAATCATGCCGCCCACCGCGACCATCGCAAAATTGCTGTTATCGACGGAAAAGTGGCATATACAGGCGGAATGAATATCGCCGATTATTATATCAACGGACTACCCAAAATCGGAACCTGGCGTGATATGCACATGCGTATCGAAGGGGATGCAGTCAACGATTTGCAGGAGATTTTCCTGACGATCTGGAACAAAGAGACTAAACAGAACGTAGGAGGAGAAGCTTATTTCCCCCAACATGAGGGACAGACAGACAGCACGAATATCGTTGTAGCAATTGTAGACCGTACCCCGAAAAAGAATAGCCGTATGTTGAGTCATGCCTATGCCATGAGCATTTATTCGGCACAAAAGAATGTTCATATCGTCAATCCTTATTTTGTACCGACTTCTTCCATCAAAAAGGCGTTGAACCGGACAATTGACCGGGGAGTAGATGTAACCATCATGGTTTCCTCTGCTTCCGATATCCCTTTTACTCCGGATGCCGCACTTTATAAGTTACATAAACTGATGAAAAGGGGAGCTACTGTCTACATGTACAACGGGGGATTCCATCACTCGAAAATTATGATGGTGGACGACTTGTTCTGCACAGTCGGTACTGCCAACCTGAACAGCCGCAGCCTACGATATGACTACGAAACAAATGCCTTTATTTTTGATAAAAGAATAACGGGGGAATTAAATAATATGTTCCGAAACGATATCGAGCATTGCACCCAACTGACACCGGAGTTTTGGAAAAAGCGTTCTCCCTGGAAGAAGTTCGTCGGCTGGTTTGCTAATTTATTCACTCCATTTTTGTAATTTTGTACGGAGAATCATTTTCACTGCAAATTATTCATTATGAAACAATACCTGGATTTACTCAATCGTGTACTTACCGAAGGCACGGAAAAAAGTGATCGTACCGGAACCGGAACGATCAGTATCTTCGGTCATCAGATGCGTTTTAACCTTGATGACGGTTTCCCGTGTCTGACAACCAAAAAACTGCATCTGAAATCAATCATATACGAATTGCTTTGGTTTCTGCAAGGAGATACAAACGTGAAATACCTGCAGGAACATGGAGTACGTATTTGGAACGAATGGGCGGACGAAAACGGTGATTTGGGTCATGTCTACGGTTATCAATGGCGTTCATGGCCTGATTACAACGGCGGCTTCATCGACCAGATCAGCGAAGTAGTGGAGACACTCAAACACAATCCGGATTCACGCCGTATCATCGTTAGTGCGTGGAACGTAGCAGATTTGAACAATATGAATCTACCTCCCTGCCATGCATTCTTTCAGTTTTACGTAGCAGACGGGCGGTTGAGCCTGCAACTATATCAACGCAGTGCCGATATATTTCTCGGTGTTCCCTTCAACATTGCTTCATACGCATTATTACTGCAAATGATGGCACAAGTGACAGGTTTGAAAGCCGGCGATTTCGTTCATACTTTCGGTGATGCTCATATCTACCTGAACCATCTGGAACAAGTGAAACTCCAATTATCACGGGAGCCTCGTCCATTGCCACAAATGAAAATCAATCCGGACGTAAAAAACATCTTCGATTTTAAATTTGAGGACTTCGAGTTAGTAAACTATGATCCGCATCCGCATATTGCAGGAGCAGTAGCCGTGTAAAAAATATGAGTAAAGTATCCATCATTGCTGCCGTAGACCGCCGCATGGCTATAGGCTTTGAGAATAAGCTTCTTTTCTGGTTACCGAATGATTTGAAACGTTTCAAAGCATTAACTACCGGAAACACCATACTTATGGGACGCAAAACTTTCGAGTCATTACCGAAAGGCGCATTGCCCAATCGAAGAAATATCGTTTTATCTTCCAATCCGGATACAGTATGTTCCGGTGCGGAAGTGTTTCCTTCACTCGAAACGGCTTTGAAAAGTTGCCGGGAGGACGAACATATTTATATTATAGGAGGGGCAAGCATTTATCAGCAGGCTCTTTCCTTCGCTGACGAACTTTGCCTGACAGAGATAGACAGTACAGCTCCCGAAGCTGATGCCTATTTTCCGGAAGTATCTTCAAAGGTATGGCAGGAAAAAAGCAGAGAAGCCCATCCTGCGGATGAGAAACATCTCTGCTCCTATGCTTTCGTTGATTACGTAAGAAAGTAAGAAAATTGTTTCTTACTGTGATCCAACCACGAATACTGACTAATGATTAATCTTCATCTTCTATGTCGACCATAATCGGCATCTGCCGCTTAATGGCTTCATGGAAGGAGATTAATGTTTCGGTACGCGCCAAGCCCAATGGTTGCAACTTATCGTGAATAATACTCAATAAGTGGTGGTTATTCTTTGCGTAAATTTTGATAAACATATCGTATTTTCCGGTAGTGAAATGGCATTCCACCACTTCGGGGATAGCTTCTAAAGCTTTTGTTACCGAGTCAAAGGATTCGGGGTCTTTTAGATATATACCAATATAAGCGCAAGTCTCATATCCAATTTTCTCGGGGTCGATAACATACTCCGAACCTTTTAATATTCCTAGATTAGTAAGCTTCTGAATACGCTGATGGATCGCAGCACCGGAAACATTACATGCTCTTGCCACTTCCAAAAAAGGAATACGCGCATTCCCTGCAATCAGTCTCAGAATTTGCTCATCTAAAGCATCTAATTGATGATGTCCCATTTTTGAATCAAATTGTTTTTATCAATGAATCTTTTATGCAAAGTTAGCGATTTTTCGACAACAAATACTATAATCTATTACTTTTATTTGCAGAAAGCGGATAAGTCAACAATAGTTCGTACCTTTGCGAAAAACATAAATATACCATTTATATGAAACATATTTGCTGTATCATTCTGTGTTTCTACACTTCTATAGGAAGTTATGCCCAGAATTTTGCTGATTATTTTCAGAACAAAACAATGCGAGTGGATTATATCTTTACCGGGGATGCTACACAACAGTCTATTTATCTGGATGAGCTTTCACAGCTTCCCACCTGGGCAGGCCGTCAACACCATCTCTCCGAACTTCCCTTGGAAGGCAACGGACAAATTATTGTGAAAGACCTTGCCAGCAAACAGTGTATCTACAAAACTTCTTTCTCTTCTTTATTTCAAGAATGGCTGTCAACAGACGAAGCCAAAGAAACAGCTAAAGGGTTTGAGAATACCTTTCTTCTTCCCTATCCTAAACAGCCTGTGGAAATAGAAGTGACTTTATATTCTCCGCGAAAGAAAACAATGGCTACTTACAAACATATCGTGCGTCCAGATGACATACTGATTCATAAACGGGGAGTATCACATGTTACTCCACACCGGTATATGTTGCAAAGTGGCAATGAAAAAGACTGCATAGATGTTGCTATCCTGGCAGAGGGATATACAGAAAAAGAAATGGATATATTCTATCAGGATGCACAACGTACCTGCGAAAGTTTGTTTTCGTACGAGCCGTTTCGTTCCATGAAGGGTAAATTTAATATTGTTGCCGTAGCCAGTCCTTCAACGGATAGTGGTGTCAGTGTTCCCCGCGAAAATCTGTGGAAAGAAACGGCGGTTCATTCTCATTTCGATACCTTTTATTCAGATCGCTATCTGACTACCAGCCGGGTAAAGTCTATCCACAATGCATTGGCTGGTATCCCTTACGAGCATATCATTATCCTCGCCAACACAGATGTATACGGCGGAGGAGGAATATACAATTCTTATACGCTGACCACGGCTCATCACCCCATGTTCAAACCGGTGGTAGTGCACGAATTCGGGCACAGTTTCGGCGGATTGGCCGATGAGTATTTTTATGAGGATGATGTGATGACGGATACTTATCCACTGGACGTCGAACCGTGGGAACAGAATATTTCAACACAGGTGAACTTTGCTTCCAAATGGAAAGATATGCTTCCACTAGGCACTCCGATCCCTACTCCTATTGCTGAAAGAAAGAAATATCCGGTAGGAGTATATGAAGGAGGCGGCTATTCCGCTAAAGGTATTTATCGTCCTGCCTACGACTGTCGCATGAAAACAAACGGATATCCGGAATTTTGCCCGGTTTGTCAACGTGCCATCCGCCGAATGATTGAGTTTTATGTTCCTTAATTGAATAACAATCATCGATGGTAACCGATGGTAAATACCTACTTAAAAACAAAATCAATATACAATCATATTATTGTCAAACTTAAAACCCAAACCTCATGATTAGACTTCAACCAATCAGTACGTCGGACCTGCAACATTACAAATTCATGGAAGAACTCCTGACTGATGCATTTCCACCGGAAGAGTACCGTCAGCTGGAACAACTGCGCGAGTACACTGACCGTACGGGCAACTTTCATAATAACATCATCTTCGATGATGACTTGCCAGTCGGCTTCATTACCTATTGGGATTTTGACAGTTTCTACTATGTAGAACACTTTGCAACCAATCCTGCCCTGCGAAATGGAGGTTATGGAAAACGTACACTGGAATACTTGTGCAATTATTTAAAACGCCCGATCGTATTGGAAGTAGAACGTCCGGTGGAGGAAATGGCCAAACGACGTATCAGCTTTTATCAACGCCAGGGCTTTACACTATGGGAAAAAGACTACTGTCAACCTCCTTACAAACCCGGAGATGATTTTCTTCCCATGTATTTAATGGTACACGGAGAGCTGGATTGTGAAAAGGATTTTGAAACAATCAAAAAGAGAATACATAAAGAAGTATATGGAGTAAAAGACAATTAAAAAAGAATCCCGATAGAAAGAGTTGTACAAATGTGTAATATTAATATATAAAAAAGAAGGGTGTCCAAACCGATTTGGACACCCTTCCTTTTTATATATCAAATTAACTAATTACTTTTCACCACGTTTAGTAGCTGAATAGTTAATCTTCAAAGCATAAGATTTTCTAAGAGCATTTTTTACGTCAGTAATAATACCCATCTTTGTCTTTTGGTCTACTTTCAGAGATACAGTCATTTTAGCTGCATCACCTTCATTCATACTTGCACGTTCCTGGAAAATGAAGTCCTGTACTTCACCCACTTCAGCATAGCTGTCGTTGAGCTGAATACGACTTTCAGTACCCATTTTTGCGCGATATTCCTGTGTAGGTTCTCCTACATAGATGAATGTTACCAGCGATTTCTTCTCCAGTTTTTCGAGTTCAGTACCTTGCGGAAGTGTAAACTGTACCTTTAACGTTACCTCACGCATTGTTGTTACAATCATAAAGAAGAACAACAAGGTAAAGATAAGGTCAGGCAACGAAGAAGTATTCAATGCCGGCATTTCACGTTTACCAGTCTTATTAAATTTTCCCATTACTTACTTCTTTTTTTCTCCGTATTTTTTAGGTTCTGCTTCAGAAATTCGTTGCGGATAAATTTCACGAATCGCTTTTTGCTGATCGTCATTCAATTCCGCATATGTAGTTCCAAATTTCTGTTCAGCCAACTCGTCTCTCAATTCATTGTATGCAGCCACCAATTCGTTCTGCACGCTGATATAAGCCTGATAAGAAGATCCACGGTCATTCTGCAAAGAAATTACGTGCTTGTCATTAACCAGATATGTGCCAAAGAATTCTACATTCTTTTGTGTTTTTTCAGGCATATGTTCTGCGTTAGCAACGTTAGCAATAAATTCTTTAGCTTTCTCTCTCAACTGATCAACACCGATATAATCATTACCGCACATCAAAGCATCATCTTTATTCAAGTATACCTGCAATACGTTACGTTCTTTGATTTTATCAGTATTATCCTGATCTTGATCTTCGGGCGGTGGAGGCAAAAGTCTTGCCAAACCACGGTCCGTATCCATTGATGTTGTAATCAAGAAGAAGATCAGCAACAAGAAAGCGATATCCGCCGTAGAACTTGAGTTAATATCAGGAACTTTTCTTTTTCCTCTTGCCATTGTTATTACTTATTTAATTGAGAATTACTCAATTGATTAGGATAATTTCTTCTTTATGCCACTCACGATGATTGCAACAACTGTTACAAACAACAGGATGTAAATAGAATAAAGGAACATATCTGTTATTTTCAGCCAAAAAGGAACGTTGTCTGTACCGCTATAGCCCTGAATCTGCATTGGTGTTCCGTCACCCATAGACCAAGCAACAACTAAAACAACAACTAAAAGAACCAAACCAAGTAAAGATTTGATAGCATTTGCCGGATTATCTTTCAAGGCTGCTCCAAATTGGAATATTGCACCAAGTATAGTAGCTGCAATGGCAATGCCAAACAAAGCATACATCAAATAAAGTAAGGCGTCTGTTTGAGCCGGCTGCCACATCTCGGGATCTACCCCCGCAATCACTGCATCGCCTGTTGCATCTCCTCCTAAGAAGAAAAGGCACAATACGATCAGGATGATGGCAAACATCGCATAAAGTGCATAATACGATGCTCTATATGTTAACTTACTCATCTTCGATTATTTTTTGTATTTCAAGTTATATTTGATTACCATGTCTAACAAAGAGATAGAAGAATCTTCCATTTCGCTAGTCAGAGCTTCAATCTTAGCAAGTACATAGTTGTAGAATACCTGAAGGATCAATGCTACGATCAAACCGAAGATAGTTGTAATCAAGGCAACTTTCATACCACCTGCAACAACCGTCGGAGAGATATCACCTACCTGCTGGATTTTATCAAATGCCTGCACCATACCGATTACAGTACCCAAGAATCCGAGTGACGGAGCCATTGCGATAAACAGTGTGATCCAAGAACATCCTTTTTCAAGGTAACCAGCCTGTACACCACCGTAAGATACAACTGACTTCTCAACTACATCAATACCCTGATCAATTCTCATCAGACCTTGATAGTAAATAGAAGCAACCGGACCTCTGGTGTTACGAGCAATGTCTTTAGCAGCTTCAACATCACCTTTTTCCAAAGCAGCTTCGATAGATGCCATGAATTTTTTTGTGTTGATTTCGGCCAAACTCAAATAAATGATACGTTCGATACAGAAAGCCAAACCGATCACCAAAGCGATAGCTACCAAACTCATGAAAGATGCAGTACCTTCGATGAATTTAACTTTGATTTCCTTGTGAATACCACCTTCTTCTGCAGCAGGAGCAGCAGCAGTAGTAGCTTCAGCGGCAGGAGCAGCTTGTTGTTCAGTTTGTTCTGCTGCAGGAGCATCTTGAGCCTGAGCAAGTTGAATTGAGCCAAAAGTGAAGGCCCCAATCACAGCAACAATTGCAAATAACTTTTTCATTGTGTGTCTAATTTTTAAGATTAATTAATTGATTATTATTATTGTATTTACTTCTCTTCTCTTTTTCATGTCTGCGGAGAGACGGGGATTCGAACCCCGGATACACTTTTGGCGTATACACGCTTTCCAGGCGTGCCTCTTCAACCACTCGAGCATCTCTCCCTGCATGTTTTCTGCATTTTCAGCTACAAATGTATTCTTTTTTTTCTTTTCTTGAAGCATTCTCCCTCTTTTATCTTGAATAAATACTGCAAATTAATATAATTTAAAACCTTTCGAACCTTATTTGCGGATTCCAAACACTTTTAGCGCATTAACAGAAGTGACCTCTGCTACGTGCTCTGGAGTTATCTGATAAATCTCCGCCACCTTCATAAGTGTGTCTTTTACATTGGCGCTCTCATTTCTCTTCCCCCGGTTCGGCACAGGAGCTAAATAAGGGGAGTCGGTTTCGAGCACAATGCGTTCCAAAGGAACTGTCGTCAGTGTTTCCGGTAAAGTCGATTTCTTAAAAGTAACGACTCCGTTAATGCCTAACATAAATCCTTCGAATTCCAACAATTTCGCCGCTTCTTCCGATGTCCCGGTGAAACTATGAAAAATGCCGGTCAATGGTGTCTTTTTATAGGGCTCCATTACCTTATATATATATTCAAATGCTTCTCTTGAATGAATTACAATCGGAAGGTCATACTCTAGTGCCCACTCTATTTGCTTTTCAAAAGCCAAAATTTGTTCTTTCAGAAAAGTCTTGTCCCAATAAAGGTCGAGGCCTATTTCTCCGATAGCCACAAATTCATTAGAAGTCGACAAGTACTTGTGTACAACTGCTAATTCCTGTTCATAGGATTCATTGACGGAAGTCGGGTGCAGCCCGATCATCGGATAGCAAAAACCCGGATAATCCCTACACACTGACAACATAGCATCAATGGTGGTACTGTCTATATTGGGCATGAAAATATAGGAAACTCCCGCTTTCCGTGCACGTTCCATCACCTGCGGCAGGTCTTCGGTAAATTCTTCAACAAAAAGGTGAGAATGAGTATCTATCAGCATGATATTTCTTTTTCTTCTTTTACTTTCTCGCTGGAGCGATAATAATATATCAGTCCGTAGTCGCGACATTTTTCCAATCTGGTATCATTGGGAGTGACATCCTGATATTTAGCTTCTACCTGGTTCCAGATATCCAGAATCAATTCATCTGCACGCCCACGCATGGATGCCAGTTCATCAAGACTGCGGTTGGTTAATGCCTGATAGTTTTTCTGTCGTTCGTAGCTTTCCAGAAAAATATCATAATGCACTTTTACACGTGCAATAGTCGGATTATAAATAGGTATGCCGCCTTGAGTTGTTCTTTGTTGTTCGCCTTCAATTATTTTCTTCCCCCACTCTACCAGTGCGGCTTCACTCAACAGGTCCGGCACTGTGTTTGAAGCAGGCAGGCCATATAATTCTTTATGCGCCACTTTGATTTCATCGCGAAGTACTGCCAAATTGAGTACTTGGATAAAATGAGAGATATACAACCGGGCGGTCTTCACGTTCATCTGATGCTTACGGCTGGCACGCGACTGGTTGTTGTAACACTGTGTATAATAAATTTGCGCAGCCTCGAACCGATGTAAGAAATTACGTGCCTCAAATAATGTCTTTAATGTAATAGCCAAGTCACGTACGTTATACATCTCCCCCTTTTCGACTGCCGCTTTCAACGCCCGAACTCTTGCTTGATCTGTATTTGGTAATCGTCTGTAAGGCATATCTCTGACACTTAGCTACATTTCACGATACATTAATAATTTCACAAGATTCTTCAATTCTTTTTTCCTGTCTTCTGCAACGGCGACTGCAGCCAGACTTTCCATAGCAAGGGTGTAATATTCGCGCATTTTGTTTTCGCAGACATTACGGATATTCAACTGATTATAGATTTCAGTTACCGCTTCTATTTTTTCTGCTGGTTGAAAAGTTTCTGCATTCAACCAACGATTCAATTCTTCCTGCTGCTTTTCATCTGCGTGCTCCAATGCTTTGATAAGCATATATGTTTTTTTATTGCAAAGAATGTCCCCGCCTATCTTCTTCCCGAACACTTCCGGATCACCGTATACATCCAACAAATCATCCTGCAATTGGAACGCAACTCCGATATGCATCCCAAAATGATAAAGATTCTCTGCATCTTCAGCAGTCGCTCCTGCCAAAATTGCACCGATTTTAAGACTAGCAGCAAGCAACACAGCCGTTTTCAAACGAATCATTTCAATGTATTCGTCTTCTGTCACATCACAGCGGGACTCAAATTCCATATCCAGCTGCTGCCCTTCACAGATCTCAAGTGTAGTCAGACTGAATAAATCCATCACTTCTTTCAGATGTTCCTGCGGACATCCCGTCATATAGCGAAATGCCAGAATCAACATAGCATCTCCCGAAAGAACAGCAGTGTTATCGTTCCATACTTTGTGTACAGTAGGTTTGCCTCTACGCACATCCGAACGATCCATCAAATCATCATGCAACAAGGTGTGGTTGTGGTAAACTTCAATTGCAGTGGCAGGATCGTATATAGACGCTACATCCTCCCGATACAAGTTATATCCCATCAACATTAACACAGGACGTATCCGCTTCCCACCCAGAGAAAGGATATATTCAATCGGTTCATAAAGTCCTTTCGGCGTCCGGGTAAACTGAATTTCAGAAATATGATGATTTATCTTATCAAGTAATTGAGAAGCTGTAAACATGATGAATAAAAAAATTAATGAATAAAAAGAGGCTGCCGAAAGCAGCCTCCTAATTTATATTATTACAAATTACTGCAATCTAAACATCACAGGAACCGTAAATTTAACACGTACCGGTTTTCCGCGCTGCATACCTGGTTTCCACTTCGGCATGGTATTAATCACACGGAGGGCTTCTTTATCCAGATACGGGTCAACGCTACGTACAACCTTCGCATCTACGATACTACCGTCTTTGTTAACAACGAACTGTACGATAACACGTCCTTGAGTTCCGTTTTCCTGTGCGATAGTCGGATATTTAATATTCTTTGCCAGATACTGCATCAAAGCTGCTTGTCCGCCCGGGAAGTCCGGCATGTTTTCTACAACCTCGAAAATAGTCTGTTCTTCCGGTTCTTCTTCAACAACTTGTACAGGCACATATTTTACTTCTACACGAGCTTGGTTATCTTCATTGATAATAGTTGTTGTTTCCTCAATATCAGCTTTATCATCCACAATCTCCAGCAATTCTGCTACTTTTGGAGCTTCAGGTGGTGGTGGAGCCGCTTGTTCAGGGGTTTCGGTAATAGGAATAATTTCCTCTTCAAACACGACATCAGCTACTGCCTGGCTTGTATCAATCTTCACGTCACGCTGGGTCCATTCGAACGCCACGAACATGAAAGCTAGAACTACCACGTAACCAACGAGCAACCATGTAGACTTCTTGCCTTCCAGGTCTGCTTTGGGTGATTTTTTAACTTCCATAAATTTATTAATATAATGATTAAAAAAAAGTGTCCTTTCATGTGTCTCCGGGCAAATATAGTACATTTTCATGTATTCGTTCCCCTCTTTGCCTCTTTTTATCCGGCTTTTTAACTTTTTTAATTCTTTCGTACTTGTCTTGCTCCTTTTAACGGCAAACTTATGGTTGATTTTCAAATTTACCGTATCTTTGGCGGACAAATCAGATGAACTGAATATGAAAAAGATAACAATTGCAATCGATGGTTTTTCCTCTTGCGGAAAAAGCACAATGGCTAAAGATCTGGCCCGTGAAGTGGGCTACATTTACATTGACAGCGGAGCCATGTATCGTGCGGTCACCTTATATAGTATAGAAAACGGAATTTTCGACGGAGACGTTATCGATACGGAGAGGCTGAAAAAAGAAATTAAGGACATTCATATATCGTTCCGGCTGAATAAGGAAACCGGACGTCCCGACACTTATCTCAACGGTGTGAATGTAGAGAATAAAATCCGTTCGATGGAGGTTTCTTCCAAAGTGAGTCCTATCAGTACGCTCGACTTCGTACGTGAAGCAATGGTAGCTCAACAACAAGCAATGGGAAATGAGAAGGGGATTGTCATGGATGGCCGGGACATAGGTACCACTGTTTTCCCAGATGCTGAACTAAAAATATTTGTAACCGCCACTCCCGAAATCCGTGCTCAACGCCGTTATGACGAGCTGAAAGCAAAGGGACAGGAAGCCAGCTTCGACGAGATTCTGGAAAATGTGAAACAACGGGATTATATCGATCAAAACCGTGCAGTAAGCCCGCTGCGCAAAGCAGAAGATGCGCTGCTCCTGGATAATACCGACTTATCGATTGAAGAGCAGAAAAAATGGCTTTTCGAACAATTTAATAAGGTAAGTAAATAGTTTGTTTTATGATCAAGGTAGAGATAGACGAAGGTTCCGGCTTCTGCTTTGGTGTGGTGACAGCCATTCATAAGGCAGAAGAAGAGTTGGCAAAGGGAGAAACACTCTATTGCCTCGGAGACATTGTGCACAATAGCCGGGAAGTGGACAGGCTGAAAACGATGGGATTAATCACCATCAATCGGGAAGAATTCAAGCAATTGAAAAATGCAAAAGTATTGCTCCGGGCGCATGGAGAGCCACCGGAAACTTATATAATTGCCCGTGAAAATAATATCGAGATTATCGATGCGACCTGTCCGGTTGTATTACGTTTGCAGAAACGCATCCGGCAAGGCTATCTGGCAGACAGTGACGAAGAAAAACAAATTGTCATCTACGGCAAGAGCGGACACGCTGAAGTGCTGGGACTGGTAGGGCAGACAGACGGAAAAGCAATTGTGATTGAAAAGGCAGAGGAAGCCAAAAAGCTGGATTTAAATAAAAGTATCCGCCTTTTCTCACAGACAACCAAGTCACTGGACGAATTTCAGGAAATCGTAGAATACTTCAAACAACATATTTCACCGGAGGCTACTTTCGAATATTATGATACGATCTGCCGTCAGGTTGCCAACCGTATGCCTAAGCTCCGGGAGTTTGCGGCTACACACGATTTGATCTTCTTCGTCAGCGGTAAAAAGAGTTCGAACGGAAAGATGCTGTTTGAAGAATGTTTGAAAGTGAACGCTAATTCGCATTTGATAGATAACGAGAAAGAAATCGATCCTTCTCTTCTTCAAAACGTAAAATCGATTGGTGTATGTGGGGCCACTTCTACTCCAAAATGGTTGATGGAGAAGATTTACAATCACATTCGGACGCTTATCAAAGAATAATTGCTTTATTCATAGAAAGAATAATAGCAAAGCAACATAAGAAAAAACGGCAAAGTAACACGAATGAATAAAAAGAAAGCAAGAAAGGGCTATTTGAACATTTTTAATGTTTTCTTCATACGAAAAAAAACTTCATAACCGCTGCTTTCAACTTTTTATTGTACATTTGCCGCGTCAAACTAATTAATGAGAGATTGTTATATGGGAATAGTTAAGTGTATCGGAATTTTGACCTCCGGAGGTGATGCTCCGGGAATGAACGCTGCTATACGTGCAGTGACACGTGCAGCTATCTACAATGGATTGCAAGTCAAAGGTATATACAGAGGCTATAAAGGTCTGGTCACAGGTGAAATCAAAGAATTTAAGAGTCAGAATGTGAGTAATATCATACAGTTGGGTGGTACTATCCTGAAAACAGCCCGTTGTAAAGAGTTCACGACTCCGGAAGGTCGCCAGTTGGCTTATGATAATATGAAAAAAGAAGGCATTGATGCCTTGGTTATCATTGGTGGAGACGGTTCACTGACAGGTGCACGCATCTTTGCACAGGAATTTGATGTTCCGTGTATCGGACTGCCGGGAACTATTGATAATGACCTTTACGGTACAGATACTACCATCGGATATGACACTGCATTAAATACGATATTGGACGCTGTGGATAAAATACGTGACACGGCCACTTCACACGAACGTTTGTTCTTTGTAGAAGTGATGGGACGTGATGCCGGTTTCCTTGCACTGAACGGAGCGATCGCTTCGGGAGCGGAAGCTGCTATTATTCCGGAATTCAGTACGGAAGTCGACCAACTGGAAGAGTTTATCAAGAACGGATTCCGTAAATCAAAAAACAGTAGTATTGTATTGGTAGCCGAAAGCGAACTGACCGGAGGAGCCATGCATTATGCCGAACGTGTGAAAAACGAATACCCGCAATACGATGTACGTGTGACGATCTTAGGTCACTTGCAACGTGGTGGTAGCCCGACTGCCCACGACCGTATCCTGGCAAGCCGCCTCGGCGCTGCTGCTATCGACGCTATTATGGAAGATCAACGTAACGTAATGATCGGAATCGAACATGATGAAATCGTTTACGTACCATTCAGCAAGGCTATTAAGAATGACAAACCAATCAAGAGAGATCTTGTCACTGTATTGAAAGAGCTTTCAATCTAATCTTTCTATTTTTAGGAGTTCAGCTTATATCAGTATATAAGATAAAGAGCGGTGGATGAACGGGAGATTTCCTTATCATTCACCGCTCTTCTTTCATTTATTCAATGCTTCTTTTCACCACAGAGGACACGGAGGACACAGAGGTGAATTTGTTTTATGACTTACGGTTGCGACCCTAATTTTGATGCGTAATCCTCCTACTATAAAGTTGAAAAAACATGAAAACATCTGCCACCTGCAACCAAACGCGTGTAATTCACTAGTTAATAGACAGTTGTAACGTTGCAGATACTGTTGCAGATAGGTTGCAGATCAAAGTATCTGCCACACAGTACAAGCCTTGCAAAGCCAATTCTCCATGGGTGCAAAAGTTTATTGTATACATTAACTTCCCGTTTCCAGGCGGGGAACTGTCGTTTCCGGCATTAGAAATTACAATTTCCACGGCAGGAAACGAGAGTTTCTAAGGCGGGACACTACAGTTTCTACGTAAGGATACTGTCGTTTCCCCGTAGAGACACCACAATTTCTCCATAGGGTCACCCCAATTATCCCATAGCTTTGCATAAAGGAATCAAGGCTTTTTCTTTGATTATATAACGTGTTGCAGATACTTTATCTGCAACCTATCTGCCACAGGTATCTGCAACGTTACAACTATCTATTAACTAGTGTATTACACGCGTTTCGTTGCAGGTGGCAGATGTTTTTATGTTTTTCAACTTTATAGTAGGAAAAAATTTCATTCATTTCAGTACCTTTATGAGTCTTTTTATCCATAAATAATATCCAGTCAGTGGTAGTGCAGCCCCCAATAAGGCAGCAATAAAGGTAAGTATGCGAGTAAACATTCCTCCCCAGTTACCAACATGCACAGAATAAATCCAACCACGAATCTTTCCCGACTTGTCTTGATGTTGATAAAGACTTGTTTCTGTAAATTCACCATTATCCGTATTGAAAGAATAACGGTCAGATGCCCGCTGATTACCGAAACGGTTGAAAGACACGCTTGCCGTACCAGAAGAAATACTGATTTGCTTATACTCCGGATTCTGACGTCTTAGTTTATCATAAATCTCCTGCCAATAAACGAATGGTGAAGTTACCGAGTACATATCACTGTGATTGTTTTCCGGACGTCCGCTTCTTTCACCCTTTCGAACCTCATTTCCTTCTCTTTTCTTTTCCCGATGGGCTGCCAGTTTGGTATCCCTCTTTTGAGCATCACTTTTCTGTTCATGTCCTTGGGCGACACGTTGCTGTACTTCCACCCCGAAGACCTTATAAAAAGCCGTCCGATACCACGGAAAAGACCAGGTCAATCCCGTCAGTGCCATAGCCAGTAGAAAGATCAGAGCATACATTCCACCTGCCACATGCAAGTCATACCAAAACCTTCTCCAACCTTTTGTTGCTGTTATTTTCAGGCTATTCTTCAATGCTTTACGTGTACGCGGCCACCAAATGACAATTCCCGAAATCAGTACAAAAACAAGTAAAAGCGTACTGACACCTACAATCATTTTGCCCCAAAAGATCCCCTCATTTCCCGGATTCATACTATCCAGCAGCCAGCGATGCATTCGGAACATAAACATAAAAAAGCCGCTACGCTCGCTTTTTCCTTTTACTTCGCCCGTATACTGGTCTACATACAAAGATGCACGACGTGGTTTGGAAAGACTAACCTGATACGCACGTCCGGGATCAGAAGATATGCTGACACCGGTCACCGATACACTGTCAGGCAATGTCGTCGCCACTTTTTCAAGCAGCTTATCCATAGGAAGAGGAGACTCCTTTACCGTTTCCACGTAGTAAAGATCGCGTCGAAACCACTCATTCACCTCATTTTCAAATACCAGCATGGCACCGGAGAAGCAGACAAGAGTTATTATCAGTCCGAAAGGGACGGAAAGCCACAAATGTATCTTTCTGAATATTTTTTTCATGTTTTCAATCCTATTTCTTGAAAAAGCCTGCAAAGCTTTCCGCTCGGCAGGCTTTTATATACAAAAGATTCTCTATTTAACCGACTGTATTATTTTGAAAGATATTCCATCTTACCTACCGTAGTGATAGCGTCAGCTTCTACCGTTAAACCTTTGACTGCCTTGCCTGTTTTTGCGTCTATTTTATAGAAGGCCGGTTTCTCACCCGTAGTCACAGTGACAGCCATATAAGCATACCCTTTTTCTCCATAAGGCTCGCCACCAAACTTTCCGTCAGCCGGCAGACCTGTAACAGGCATAATCGTCTTATCTTCCGCCTTGAAAATAGCCAATTCGCTGACATCTGCACTTGTACCGCCATTAATCATATCTTCCGCTCCCTTTTTATACAATTGAAGCAGGAAGTAATCTTCAGAGATGTGCCAGCAACGGAAAATAGGGTGTTTTGTGCCTATCTCTTCAAAGTTCACATAGTAATCCGGATCGAAATCTGTTGCGCCTGCTTTGATACGCATTGCGCCCGAAGGCTTCTGTCCTGTTACCTTCTTCAAATCTGAAGATGAAACTGCCGTACGTCCATATCCGGGAGAGAACACATAGACGTCACCATTATCAGCAGCCCAAATGGTCTGATAATATTGTGAACGCATACGACCGCATGCATAGCCTATTTTATCAGTCTTGGCAATCACCGGAGTCTCATTGAAGTTCGTGCCACTATAAATTGCCACGTAAGCATTATCCGGGTATTGTGTAGAAGGAATAACACCGGCTGTATATGCACCGCTGCCGCTACCACCGTCAGTCTTAGTCACAAGTTCCTGATCTGTCACAGCTTCCGGCCATTTTTTAATACCGTACTTACTCATTCCCATTGGGATGACAGATGTATAAATCTTATTGTTAGCTTCAACCAGACCTGCCCATGAAACTTTTTCACCATTACCCAAGTAATTTTCGGCAAGCAAGGTACCCTCTTCCTGACTGCCGTCGGTTGCATCCAGATAGTTGAACAACAATGCTTGAGCCACATTCTGATCCTCATCCATTATTTTCGAGTCCCCGGTGGAAACAGTCACCACTTTATCCCCCCAAGTACCGTATGACGTGATACGATTATAAGTGTATGTGTACTTTTCTTTCATTTTACCATCTGCACCCAGATAATAGGAAGCTCCTGTACCTGCGCCACCTTTATTATAAACTAAAGCAAACACATAATCCAATCCTTTATATACCCAATAGGTACCGCCAATCACTTCAGTTCCATTCCCTTGGGTCGACACTGTTCCTTCATCCAAAGAATTGGCTACTACCAAATAACTTGCTTCACCAGTTGTGGCAGCTACCACATAAGCCGTTTCTCCATCAATCGGCGGGTTATCCACCGGATTATTATCATCGTCGCAAGATGCCACAAACACACCGCTACTCAAACAAAAAGCTACGGCAAAAGCCTGTAATAAAAACTTCTTCATATATTCTTTATTATTGATTGATACTAAAAACTTACTCTTATTATTTACCGAAAAACACTCTGAACTTTCCATAGAATGCGCGCCCCGCTTTTTGCAGGCTAAAATTGTCAAACAGTTGGGCATCGGTGAAATTCCGACATTCAAATGATACATTATAACGTCCATTCTTCATGGTGTAGGACAAAGACAGATTATGAGAAAACTGTTCCGGCACCATATTCTTTGAATCTTTATCTCCGAGATTTTCCCAATAAAGAGGAAAATCGTGCTGCCAGTAGCTATCATAGCCGATGCTCAACACATTTCCTTTGACAAACAGGTCATTCCAATAAAAATTTGCATTGATATTAGCATAACGATAGGGCAGATTCGGCATACGCACCTTATAGTGCATGCTTTCCTGCAAAGAAGAACCCGCCAGAAACTTTTCGTAATCACGAGTATCGATGCTATTGAATGTTCCTCCTATATCAAACCAATGCGAGAAGCTATAAAGCAATGACAAATTATACCCTTTGGTCCTTACGTGACCGTGGTTCTCATAATATCCGTAGCTTGTTCCTCCCAATACGTCCAGTCCTCTTTTTATGTAATCTTTCGTATCCCGATATATCAAACCGGCCTCGGCATACAATCCATGCTTGCCAAACTGATGATTATAGCTGAAACTCAAATTGACATTATCACTTTTCTCCGGTTTCAGATTCATTTTACCAGCTTCAAGGTCTTCATCTCCAAAGAGTTCGTCCGTGGTCGGCAGGCGGAAAGCCTTTTCGTACGAAAGTTTCACCTGAAGATCTTTCCATATAAAATAGGTACCTGCCGCTCCATATCCAAGAGCGCTTGCCGTATTGGACAGATTGATATAATTGCCTATTCCATCCGTATTCTGCGATACCGGTCCCTTGTTGTATTGCCGATAATATTTGGCAAATGCCGACACATTCCATCTGTCCGACGGCATCAGACGGTAAGAAAGCCCGCTGACGTTTTTACGTGTGATTTTAGGAATAGAAAAGTCCGTGAATTTGGAAGAAGCACCGATGGTAGAGCGGCTCGTACGTTCAAAATCACTGATTACATGACTGAAAGTAAACGTATGCGCCTGTCCGATATGATAATTCATCTTCAGCGTCCCATTCCAGTTTCTATTTTTAGATTCACTGTTCTGATAAGACTGTTCTCCCCGGCTACCTTTTTCATAAAAATCTCCACGCCAGTTGTAAGCCCGCGAAGCGGTATCGACATTATTGGTGATATTATGATTGTAATTGGCAGTCAACAGCAGATCCAGGTTTTTCACCAATAAGTTCTTTTTGTAATATTCTAAAGAAGGGACCAACGAATGTCCTTTGCGGAATTTTTCACCGAACACGACATCTTGATAAACGCCTGTTTGTATCTCTTTATAGAAATGGGAATAATTGAAACTCAACGCTAAACGTAAGGGGGGAAAAACGAAACGTGTCAATATGTGGTCGGCCTGAAAATGACTGATTGCTTTGGCTGTCAAAGCGTTATGATGAAGTAGGGGAGAGTGACTTGGAAAAACGAAACGTTTACATCGCTTTACATTGGGCTTACATTTTAGCCTCGTTTGAACGCCGTTCAAATGAAATGCTTTACATTGAAGGTGGGATAGGGGAGATTTCGGGTTTGTTCATCGGTTATTCTCCATGAACCTTTCCAGATCGCTCTCATATACAAAGATAGTCAAACGGATCGGTTTATGCAAGTGGAGTGGGGGAGTGCCTGACGCACTTCCCTTTTTTATTTTATCTAAATTATTCCATATAGATGATATTTGGTATATTTGCAATGAAATAAATACCGTATATTATGAGTAAAGTTATCCATGTACATTTGATTTTTGAGAAAAAGAACATCTATTTTGGTAGTATATCGGCCATTTTTGAAACTCTAACGGAGCAACAGGTCGGGATCACCAAGAATAGTCTTTTACATGCTGGACTGGTTGATGACATTGCCAAATACACGAAACGTGCAATGATTATTCAGTCTCGCTTGATAACATGCACCAGAAAGGGCTGAAACAGCCTTAGAACGTCTATAAAGCCGCTTTTTGCGGCTTTTTTTGTATTCGTGTCGGTAATAGTACATCAATGGGAGGCTGCTACTTACTTTGAACGGTTTGAACAGTCGGAAAAATTGAAAGGGTTTACACTTGGGTTTACAACTTGGGTTTACATTTTCTCCATTACAAAAACGAAACGTTTTAATAGGGTTTACACTTGGGTTTACATTTTCGGATTATTTTTTAGCGATTTGTCTATCTATATAATATAGATAGGACTTGTTTTTGCTTGTTTTTAAACTATTTGAGGGGGTAAATAATACATTGATAATATTTATTTACTCCCCTATATTTTAATTCATATCTCTAAAAATCAGTGTTTTGTTGCTTTTTACCCCTTTCACCCCATATAACGCATTTTACCCGGCGCCTGCAAGTGTTGAACTCTCCGCACCTGAAACACGCCCCAAATTGTCCTGTTTAAGTTGCACGATTGTTTGCTTAAGTGCACCTATTTCCTCTGCCATCTCTCGGATAGTGGCATCTTTATCTGCTATAATTGCTAGTAATTTGTCTTCTATTCCCGTACTTTCTTTTTGTGGCAGGGTAGTTGTATTATTAAAAGTGGCAGTTTGTATGTTAATCATCTCTCCCCTACCAGTCAAAAGCCATTCTGAGGACAGATTTTCGCATTTTGCAAAAAGAAGATCGTAGTCAAGTGTGTCTCGCGACAGCCACGAGCTTATAGTTGAGGGAGCAACCCCTATTAACTTTGCAAAAACAGAAGGCTTTCCGTCACTGTAATGCTTTATAATAGCCTCTAATCTTTCTTTTTTATTCATTGTTTTATATTTTGCGAAATTATTTCGCAGATTGTTTTGCAATTTGCGAAAGATGATTTATATTTGCCACGTGTTCAAAGTGTGAACACCGCCCCAAAGCTACAAAAAAGGCTTGAGGTGACAATGAGAAATATAAAAAGAAGAAAAATAGAAGGTTATGAAACGGTATTATTTTGAATTGACAGATCGGAGTTATAATGACCTGGGGGCTTTTATTCCGGATGGGTACAGCAAGGAAGTGGCTGTCAGGCAAGCAAAGAGGTGGATGGCAGAAAACAGTATAGTATTAGCCACCCTTATCGTGAATAGCCTAAGAACATCTAACGTGTTGGATGTAATTAATATTGATATACTTAAAACGAAGATATAATGGAAGCAAAATTTAAAAAGGGACAAAGTGTGAGAATCACCAAGAGGAACGGTGAAGTCATTGATGGTGTAATCCGCGATTGGGACTATAACATTTGTACTTTCGGTCGTGAATATAATGTCGATTATATGAAAGATGGCCAGGTTTGGACTGTGATATGTGTTCCGGAGGATGCCATACAAGAACTCCGATAGATTTCCGGGGCAGTTAGTTCAGTTGGTAGAACACGCCAAACTCCCGCAAGGGAGAGGCCATGGTCCGTGGTTCGAGTCCGCGACTGCCCGCTACAATAATTTAACTTATCAGCGAATTATGAAAGAACGAATAGTGGTAGAATACAGAGAGGTGGGTAAAATAGCCGGTTTGCTGGGTTGTTCCCGGGAAATGGTCTCCCACTCCCTTGCATTCCGCAAGAACAGCAAGTTGGCCCGTTCCATCCGCAAGCTCGCCATCGAGCGCGGTGGAACCAAGGTAGGTGGTAACCCTGAAAAGAAGGAAAGCGATGAAAAGTGAGTTGATGGCATTGTTCGGTGACCAGCTGCGCTGGTTTATACACTTGAACTGGAAGCAGCGCCTTTGTGTACTTTACTTCTGTCTGAATTTCTGTCTGATATTTTCTGTGAGTGAAGACAATTTGCTTTGGGCGCTTTTTGTTGTACTGAACTTTGGGGCTTCAGTACGGCTGTTGAAGAGGCATGTCCCTTTGAATGATTTGGAGGGCTGATAACAGAACGGAAAATGGAATACTATAATAATATACTGTGTGTAACCTGTGAAGAGCTTACTTCAGGAGATAATCCGGTGATGAAGTATATAACTTTATACCAAAATGTCCGTCGCGGTAACATCGAAAGTATCAACCGTGGCGGTGGCGAGGGCAATGTAGCCCTGTATTCCTATTCTTCCCTTCCCGAGAAATACAAGAAACGTTGGGTTGAGCGTCATGGCGAGCCCGAGAAACAAATGAGACAGGAAATGATTCGTAACATAGTGAAGAAAGACGAGAAGGCCGAGAGCTTTTTTGAGGAGTACCGCTACGACAAGAACGGTGAGATGGTCGCTCTTCCCATGGATGTGAAGAAGGAATACACTTGGAATGCCTCGGTACTGAACGCGCTGATGGAAGAGTTCAAACGCTTGAGTTCATCCAATAACAAGCTGACCGGTTTCCGCCGTAACCTTTGGGAACTTCTGCTTGTCACGAGTGAGGAATGGCGTCCGGTGTACGGGCATAGTCTTCCGGGCAGTGTAGGCCGGTTGAAAGCACTTATAAACAAGTTCCGTCCCGACAACTACGGTGTGCTTGTGAGCGGTAAATACGGCAACAGCAATACGCTGAAGATCGAGGAGGACGGCGGGCGTTACCTTGTTGCATTGAAACGTAGCCGCGTTCCGGTTTATACGGATATGGAGATTTTTGAGGAGTATAACCGTGTCGCTCTGGAACGTGGCTGGAAGCCCCTGAAGAGCCCCCGTAGCCTCCGCGAATGGTTCAACAGTCCGCGTGTCGAACCTCTGTGGTACGATGCCGTTTATGGGGAAATGAAGGCACACCAGCGTTATGACCGCAAGCACCGGACCATCCTTCCGGGCCGTCGTGACAGCCTCTGGTATGGTGACGGTACGAAGTTGAACCTCTACTATCGTGATGAGAACGGAAATAAGTGCACTACAAGCGTGTACGAGGTGGTGGATGCCTATAGTGAAGTTCTGCTCGGTTATTACATTAGCGACAATGAGGACTATATCGCCCAGTACCATGCTTTCCGCATGGCTATCCAGACGAGCCGGCACAAACCTTACGAGATCGTGTGCGACAACCAGGGCGGTCATAAGAAAAACGCGGCGTTGGGCCTTTTCTCGAAGATCAGCCGTATCCACCGCCCGACAGCCCCGTATAACGGCGAGTCCAAAACGATTGAGAACATTTTCTACCGCTTCCAGAGCCAGGTGTTGAAAAAACGTTTCAGTTTCACCGGGCAGAATATTACGGCAAAGAGAGAGACAAGCCGTCCGAACCTGGAATTCATCAACGCGAACATCGGCTCCCTTCCCACACTGGAGGAGCTGAAGGAGCAGTATGCCGCTTCCCGTGAGCAGTGGAACTCAATGAAGCATCCGGTCACCGGCATCTCCCGTATGGAAATGTACAATACCAGCGTGAACGAGGCTACTGATACGGTAAGTGTGCCGGATATGGTGGAAATGTTCTGGTACACAACCGAAAAACCGTCTCTGTTCACCGCCAGCGGTATCGAGATCACGGTACGGGGAAAGAAATACCCCTACGAGGTTTTCTCCGCTCCCGGTGAGCCTGATCTGGAATGGCGCCGGCGTAACACCTACAAGAAGTTCTATGTCCAGTACGATCCTTATGACATGAGCAGCGTGCGCCTGCTGTACAAGGATAAGGGCGGAGCAATGCGTTTCGAGTGTGTGGCTTCGTTCCCGCTGATGATCCACCGTGCCCAGCAGGAGCAGACGGAAGACGAGAAACGTTTCATCCGCACCCAGCAGGAGGCCGTCATCAATGAGCGTATAAACCGTCAGGTCGTCGCCAAGGATATCGAGTATGAGCATGGTGTCGCACCGGAACAGAACGGTTTGCGTACTCCTGACCTGAAAGGGCTCGGCAAGGAAGCGCAACGCCAGATTGACCGCCGCACAAGAAAATACAGTCAGCCGCCCCGTCCTTCCATAGGTCGTGACATGAAAGTCATCAGCAACGTGACATGGGACAGTTTTGAGAAGAAGGAAGTGAGCATCCGTAAGGTGGTCGGAAAATTATAAGGAACAGATTTATAACAAGATAAAAATTATTGATTATGGAAATTACAATGAAAGAGAAAGACGCCATCAGCGAGAGCCTCCGGGCTTACGTGGCGAAGTATCCGAGCCAGACGAAAGCCGCGGGTAGTCTGAAGGGAGTCAGTGTGGGTACTGTGAGCAATATCCTGAACGGCCGTTATGAGAATATCAGCGACGAGATGTTCCGTAATGTCGCTTCGCAGGTCGGTGGTGTAAGCGCTACCGGCTGGCAGATTGTGGAGACCGGTGCTTACCAGGAGATCACGGCTGTGCTTTCCGATGCGCAGCGTTGGCGTAACGTCACATGGGTGACCGGTGAGGCCGGTTGTGGTAAGAGTACCACCGCCCGTGTTTACCTTCAGGAGCATAAGGAGGTTTTCTATATCCTCTGCTCCGAGGACATGAAGAAAGGTGACTTCGTTCGTGAGATTGCCCGCACGGTCGGAATCCGGACTGAAGGGTATAATATCCGTGAGGTATGGGGACTTATTTTGGATGACATCATCCAGATGGACGCACCCCTGCTGGTGTTCGATGAGGCGGACAAGCTGACCGAACCGGTGTTCCACTACTTTATCAGCCTGTACAACAAGCTGGAGGAGAAATGCGGTGTTGTGTTCTTGAGTACTGATTATATTGCCAAACGCATCAGTAACGGCCTGCGCTACCAGAAGCCTGGTTACAAGGAGTTCTACAGCCGTATAGGTCGGAAGTTCTATGAACTGGAACCCACGGATGTGAATGACGTGTTCGCGATCTGTTCCGCCAATGGGGTGACCGACAAGAGGGATATCGACAATGTGATAAAGGAGGCTTCGACATGTGACTTTGATTTGCGCCGTGTGAGGAAGTCCATTCACAAGGTAAAACGCATGACGGGGGAATGATTCCCGTTCAAATACCGTTCAAACGTAATTTAAAGGATATGGAAAACAAATTTGAATACCTGAGAATAGACGGCCGTAACCAGTTCCCCGCTCCCTGGAGTGATTATCCCGTTCTGACGGAATACGAAACGGTGACCGTTTACCGTAATGGACGCGACTATCTGGATGCCCTTGTGGGGCAGCAGGACGGCTGGTGGACCTCCGGCGTTCACATGGAGGTGGACGGTTCCGGCGGCGGTTTCAACCCGGGGCGCAAATGGGGACAGTTTGCCACCCGTGAGAATGCCCTTCTGTGGGCACTCGGCAGGATGCTCTGCCATGAGAAGCTGCGGGGTGCTGCACGGCAGGCCGTGCTTGACCGAATTGACAATATCCGACAACTAAGACTGTTCTGACTATGGAAGAAGAGAAAAAGGATAATAAAAAGGCCGGCATGAAGCGTGCCTTGAATGTCAGGGACATCTTGAACAAGAAGTATGACGTGTTCCCTTTCGAGGGGAAATGGAAGGACGCCTTCGACACTCCGGAAGTCCGGGGCTGCTGGTTCGTGTGGGGTAATAGCGGCAACGGAAAGACCTCCTTTGTGATGCAGCTCTGCAAGGAACTTTGCAAGTATGACCGTGTGGCGTTCAACTCCCTGGAGGAAGGAACTTCTTTGACAGTCCAGAATAACCTGCGGCGCTTTGGTATGGCCGAGGTAAGCCGCCATTTGGCGTTCATCAAGGAGGACATCCCCACCTTGAAGATCAGGCTCCGGCGTCATAAAAGTTTCAACATCGTGATTATTGACAGCTTCCAATACACACAGATGACGTATCGTGACTATATCCAGCTGAAGGAGGAGTTTCCGGACAAGTTGTTTGTTTTCATCAGCCATGCCCGCGGCAAAAATCCTAAAGGTGATGTGGCCACGAGTGTGATGTATGATGCAGATCTGAAGATATGGGTGGAGGGCTATGTCGCCTTCAGTAAGGGACGTTATCAGGGGTCCACAGGTGAATACACAATCTGGGAGAAGGGCGCCTATGACTATTGGAATGTGGCGGGGCCGAAACAGAAAGGGGGCCAGGCATGAGCAGGATAAAGAAACAGCTGGAGATCTGTCCTCCTGCCTATATGTGTAAAGGGACTAACCGCGAGAACTTCGTCAGTACCGGTCACAAGTGTGGTTACTGCAAGGGTAACGGCTGGTTCTGGGGAACGGAGGAAGGCAGCCGCGAGGATGTGCGGAAACCTTGTCCGGTCTGTGAAGGCAGCGGTGAACTGGATGCGGTTATAACAGTGGATTGGAAACCAACAAATAAATAATCATCATGGGAAAGAAGAAAACAATAGAGAACTGTGTGGGTACAGTTACTGTTTCCACCAGGATCCAGAACGGTGCCGTAACGACCACTTACCAGTTCAAGGCCGGTTTTGCCGCTCATGGCTGGACTGATAAAAGGGCTAAGGACGTTGTCCGGCAAATGAAGTCCGGTGTGAAAAATATGATTTTCGCGGATAAAGAACATTTCGGTATCACTGATACGTCCAAAGTGACATTTTACAGTGGTGTCAAGGTTCTTGAATGTGATTATATTCTTGAGAAGTAACATATAATTAATTAACAATTAAAAATTACAGAAATGATTACAGAAAAACAGAAAGAGGCAGTAATGGAACTCTGCCGGTATGTGGAGAACTTTTGTAAGGAGAACGATCTTAGCGCTTTTATGAGCGTTGCGGCCAGTGAGGATCATCCGGACGGGCTTGAGCAGGTTGCGGGTTCAATCGTGACCGGCAAGGGTGACCATGTTGTGGGTTCCATATCTGGAACCGTCAAAACTGACAAACGTGTCTGCATGTTGCTGTCCATGGCGCTGATGCAGGCCCAGGTGAGAAAGGCGGATATCAATGTTATCCCGTTTTGGCGGGAAAATTTGAATTGATGAATGTAGCATAAACAGCCATGAGTGAGAATAACAACAAACAGAAACGTAAACGTGTTTGTCCGCATTGCGGCCGCAAGTTGTGGATGCGTGAATTTTATCCGCTGAAGAACGGAGGCCGGAGTTCCTGGTGTCATGAATGTGTGCTGGAATACAAACGGGAGCGGTACCGTAAGACCCGGAAGGTTCCCGATGGTACTTTCATGCACCGGACCCAGGGGCGGATTGTGGAGCATAACGGCTACTCGACGCGTATATTCTGGAACGGCAATATGCTTTCCATCATGCGTCGCCACTATCACAATACCCTCAACCGGGAGCTGGCTGAAATGCTCGGTGTTTCCGAACGCAGTGTCACCCGGAAGGCCCGAGAGATGGGACTGGAAAAGGACAAAGGTTTTGTAGCCTCCCTTAGCCGGGAACATCTGTTGCTGGCAAACGCGAGAAGTAAGGAACTGGGATATCCGGGCGGCTTCACCAAGGGGATGAAGTTTCGGGGAAACCAATACACCGGAAGGATAAGAGTTGAATAACCTGTAACACTTCAATATTATGAGCAATATATTCAAGAAATTCGAAGGTCTGAAGGTCCGTGTGCAAATCGTGAACGGTTTCGGTCTTCCGGTTGACCGCCAAGGTTACGTGGAGGTTGAGGAGAACTGGGCTTATCTTTACGAGAAAGGACAGAAAGGAAACAGATACATTATGGCGATCAACACCAACAGGAACAGTGTGGTGTCGGTTGAAGTGATTCACCAGAAACGGAATGTGGATAGCCGAACCTCTGGTGAATCAGAAGGAAAGTTCCAAAATGATACCTACCAAAAAGGTGTCATTTCTCTGGGAAAATGACATTCAGATTGAATTGCGCTACATAGCCGCAGTTTTGGCAATATCCGACAATGACAGGGATAAAATTGATGCCATTATCAGCTTTTAATTGCATCCCTTCCCGTTGGAACGATAAAATTTGAGACTCACCTTTACCGAAAATAAAGTTTGTTCTTTGTTTGCACATGGGACATTCGTACGGTGAACATTTCTTGTTGATCTCGGCCAAAATGGCATTAGCATTTTCTTCTGTAAATTTCATAATTGTAAAATTTAAAAGTGACAGACAAAAATAATGAATCAGGGTACGTTCTCCGGCATAATTGTAAAAGTTTTAAGTGACGTTTTAACTTCTTTTTGGAGGCGTACCCTTTTTAAAGGGATAACTTAAAACCGACATAGCCATGCAGATAGACATCAACAGCCGCAAGCAATTGAACAAACCCGAGAATTACTCGGCGTTTTACAGCCTTTTGAACCGCCTTCCGACATCGGATCGTGACGCGCTGAAGGAAAGCATCGTTTCCCAGTACACGGAGGGACGTACCACGAGCCTGCGTGACATGACGCTGAAGGAATACAGTGCCGCCGTGGCCGCCATGCAGAAGCTGGTACCGCCCACTTACCAGGAACAGCTCCGGAAGATCCTCCGCCAGAAGCGCTCCGCGGTATTGCACCAGATGCAGTTGTTGGGCATTGATACGGCAGACTGGGACAAGGTGAATACTTTCTGCCTGGACAGCCGTATCGCCGGCAAGGAGTTCCGTGAACTTGACTGTGAGGCGCTGGACACATTGCAGGTGAAGCTGCGTGCCATCCGCCGTAAACGTGAGAATAAACAACAATAACAACCATTTAATTTTTAGTTATGGACTTGAAAGAACAATTAAAAAGCCTGTCCGCCCAGGACAGGAAGGAGCTTTTGAAACAGCTCCAGCAGGAAGAGAAGGAAAACAAGCGTAACCGGCGCGACGCCTATGAGGGGCTTCGTGCGCAGTTCATGCTTGAAGTGAAGAACAAGTTGCTCCCGGTCGTGGATGATGTGAAAGCGTTCCGCGACTGGGTGGAGAAAGAAGCCGCCGCCTTCCGTGCGGTGATGCGTGAATACGGCCAGCTCCGCAAGGATGAGCAGGCGAGTTTCACCATCGTGGACGGTGACATGAAGCTGGAGGTGAGAAGCAACAAGGTGAAGAGCTTCGACGAGCGTGCCGACCTTGCCGCCGAGCGCCTGGTGGATTACCTGAAGCGTTACGCCATGGGGCGCGAGTTGGGTACCGATGATCCGATGTACCAGCTCGGGATGACCATGATCGAGCGTAACCGCCAGGGCGACCTGGACTACAAGTCGGTGAGCAAGCTGTACGAGTTGGAGGACCGTTTCGATAGCGAGTACACCGAAATCATGGACCTCTTCCGCGAAAGTAACGTAGTGTACAAGACCGCAGTGAATTATTATTTCCACAAACGTGACGAGAACGGTGTCTGGCATCGTATCGAGCCTTCATTCTGCCGGTTGTAATTATGGAAAAGACGAAGAATATCGCGCCACATGTCATGGCCTGCAAGCGTTGTGAAGGCAAGGGACGTGTCTTTTATCCGGATCAGGGAGGGGCTCCTTCATCCGCCACATGCCCAGTCTGCAAGGGCAGCGGACGGGTGAAAGTGCAAAGCAAGGTGATTACCCGCGTCGAGCCGTTTGTTCCGGGTGAGGATGACACCGAACTGATGACCATGTGATTTTGTTCACACTCTAAACAGAAAAACGCCGCATTCATATACGATGCGGCGTTTTTTTATCTATAATGACCGGTTAAATGCCTAATTTTGCAGCATATACCTGAACTTATGGCCAAAGGACGAGACAAAAACCTGATAGAACTCCGTGATGAAGCCCTGTGCCGCCGTTACTATTACTGGACGGAGGTGCAGCGCCTACGTTTTGATGATGCCCTGAAAGTGTTGTCCCGCCAGGAGTTTTTCATTTCCGAGGAGCGGATCATGTCCATTATCCGGCGCAAGTGCCGGGAGCTGAAGGACCTGGAGGTGAAGCCCGTCCCGAAAGTGAAGAAGCCCCGCCTGACAGCCGTCCAGCTCTCGCTCTTTACGGGAGAATAAACCTTGCCGCGCCTTCCTGCATGGCCGACTCGTCATGCAGCGTGAAGGAGTAAACCGTCTCGTACACCTTGATATTTCCGGGCATGGAATAGTCCCGGTTTTTCACCCTGACCAGCGGGCTGGCTTCTTCCGAACACTGGAAACCCTGGAGTATCCTGTACAGTTCCTTCGCCTTCAGCAGACGTTCTTTTGCTTTTTGATAGGTTCCGGAGGTGTAGTGGGTGTCATCGTAACAGTCGACGGCCAGGCGTATGGTAATGAGTGACTCGCTTTTCTGTACTCCGTATCCGAGGTCGTTCCAGTCCGATTCGGTATTTCCGATCAGCACACAGGGGAACGTGACCGGGTAGTGGTCCTCTTCCGCCCCCGCTTCAAGTTGCCCGTAATCCTCGTCTATGCAGGAGAGTTCCGGCATCATTCCGGCGATGCGTTCCATGATCGCGATGAATATTTCTTCCATATCCTTATAAGTTTAAAATGTTTCTGATTTCATTTTCTGTTTTTTTCGTTATCCTGTCGGACAGTTCTTTGCTTTCTCCGATGAACTGCCGTTGCGGTATTCGGATCCGGAGTTTTTTCTTTTTGGTGAGCGCCAGTCTTTTCCATTTCAGCGCCTCCGGGTTCTCCTGCGGTTCGTTACTTGCGGCAGAACCCTTCTTTTTGCCTTTTTTTTTGCCCGTAGCGGCTTTTTTAGCCTTGCCTGAAGCTTGGTAATACTTCGCCCATGCAAAGCGCCGCATTTGCGGCGTAACGGTCGGATGCACTTCTCCTCCCCAGTTGTGGAGGGGTGCGTACATGAGGTCGTCTGCCACTCTCACGCGGTAGTCCGCCGGCACGTACTTGACGGAGCTGAAGAGGTGGTTCCTTCCTGAGAGTAATGTCCCGTACTGTCCGGCCGCATCGGTCCGCCCTGAGGACAGCCTTTTCGCTTTCGGCCACGGGTGTAGCCCTCCGTTTACGAAACCTTCCCGGCGGAAGTTGTCCTGGAAATGGTCCTTTGCCATTCGTCCGGCGATGACCGGCATCTTCCGTTTCATCAGGTCATCCAACTCTTTGCGCTTGGCTTTTATCAGCTTTGAATATTCTTTTATGTCCATAAATGACTGATTTAAAAAATAATTTTATACTTTTGCAGACAAGGCGTTTTATGTGCCTTTTTGCGTTATGAATATACCCGAACAAGTAAAGAACGAGGCCCGGTGGCTCATAGAACAGTACGGCGATTCCTTCGATTACCTTGGTAATCATGAAGGGGCGGACTATTTTTTGTACAAGTTCCCTGAAGATGTAACGACCGGCTTCCCGTTTGTTTTCCGGTATGGTGACGGTCAGGTCATGACATACTCCGATTTTGAAGCCCTTGATCTCATCAACCTACTTATCAAAGATTTCGATGAAGTCGGTGTTGAATAGCTTGTTGTCTATTCTCATTATTCCCCTGCAATAATGCGGATTCGCCTGTCCACTTTCGCACAAGTATCTTACATCTTTCCATTCATTGACGGAACCTTTGGAATTGTCATGCTGCGGTTCGATGTAACGCAATTCTCCATCGTTAAACCGTTGTAAGATCGTTGCATGTCCCCCTCCGGATTTCCATCCTATACTCAGCTCGTAAACTCCCTCATCCTTGCAGGTTTCTTCAAAAAATTCCCGATACCGTTTAGGAGTCATTTTCATATATTGTTTTGATGCCATCCAGCCGGTGATGCTCGTGTGTTTTGCTTGTGTGCCATCTATGTTTTTCCACACTTCCCACGCGTTTGTCCCCCTGCTCAGATAGTCCAGTTTGGATCCTGGCGTGTTACCCTTTGCTGTAATGTCAAACCCTTTTAATCTTAAGGCATAGGCTGGCGCACAAGTCTGGCAGTTGATTCCATATTGTCTGTCGGCAGGTTTGAAATCCGGATTCTTTGAGAATTTGTTTCCCTGTTTGTCCTGGTATAATCCTTGAGGGTCCGGGATGAATTGTTCCTTATGCTTCGGGTTGGCGTTCTGTTTGTCCGCTTCCTCTACTGTCATGGGTTTCCCTTTGGTGATTCCAAGTGTTTTTTCCATTTGCAGGTTGTGTCTGGCTATGGCTTCTTTCTCTTCCAGTGTCAGGTTGTCCGGCATTTCCGCTATCATTTCCTTGATACGCAGTGTCAGTTTGTCCACTGTCTTCTTTGCTCCCCGGTGCGCATCCTTTTGATATGGATGCTTGTCCGAGAAAAGTTTTGCGTCCTTTCCCGGGTTGTTTTCCAGTCCGGGTTGCGGTTTGTTGTCCGGCCCGCTTCCCGGTACCGCTGTCGGCGCTTCATCCGTTGAGGAGAGCGTACACTTGCAGTTCCACCGGTCCCCCGGCCTGTGTTCGTTCCAGAACGGATCATCGACGGGGCGTATGGTTCCCCAGAACACGCGGTGGTCCGCTCCCGGGTGTACGGATGTCGAGGGCATCCATTTGAGGTTCGGCAGGATATCCTTCTCCCGCTCGAACTGTCTCCAGTCGGCCGCCTGATGCGCCCGTATGACTGCCGTGTCGTATTCGGTACGCAGCCAGTGGACCATCTGGTGGTTCGCTATGGGCATGACAAGTTTCAGCCACTGTTCAAACGGCCTTAAATTGCCGTTTTCGTCCAGCAGCAGCGCCGCCATGTCATTTTGTGCCCGGTGTACCTTGAACGCGGCAAATACGGCGTTGTTCGCACGTATTTCGCGGTAGAAGTCATAATCCGGATCATCGGCTTTCCGTGTCCCGAACCCCTTGTCGGTGGCGTTGTTCATCGTTTTCCACGTGGCCTCGAACAGGTTCTCCTCGATGTCGGTCATGGGATGGAACTCCTTGCCGTATATGTTCTTCAGGGCTTTCTTCAATACCTCCTCATCAAAAGAGAACACGTTCTCCACCTGCTTGTTTTCCAACCGGTAGAGGTCGTTCATCACCACTCTAAAGCTGCCCCGTCTTTCCCCGGGGCTTTCGCGAAAAAACGTTTCAGCCAGTTATACGCGTTTTTAAGGGCGTTTTTCTTCTCTTTGGGAGCTTCTTTGCCGGTTTCCGGTATCTCCTCCTCTTCATCCTCCCGTTCCCCGGTGGTTGCCGCTTTCTCTTTCGCCTTCTGTATTCCGGCCGCTCCGGCTTCCTGCCGTTTTTTCAGTTCGTTGTAGTCTGCCGGCTTCTCGATCCCGAATTCCTCGTACAGATAATCGTCTCCCACCGGCAGGCCGAAGTTCGTACGCAGCTGGGTGAGGATGCTCATCTTCTTCTCCGGTTCGATGACTTTCTTTTCCGGGTAGCAGAACTCGCCGCCGGTGGTGTCTATCCCGAGCATGGCGAATATGTCGGTCATGTTGTAGTTGAGCACGTCCAGGATGTCCTGCCGATCCGCCAGCGTGACCTTCTCCTCCACGTCCTTGTGGACGGTTCCGAGTGCCTGTGTTCCCTTGTCCGATGCCTCGGTGGTGAGCGTGTTCCCGAGGAACAGTTTCGATATCTCGCTGTTGCACCGTTCGCAGAGCTTGTCATACAGGTCGGAGCTTCCGGTCTTGTTCGCCGCTTCCCTGAGTTCCATCATTGTTTCCTGGGCGTGCACGAATACCGACATGCTTCCGGTACTTTCCGCATCCGCCAGCGCCCTCTGCCGTGCCTCGTCGTCATCCGTGGGATATGTGTATTCCCGGATAGGTGCGCCGAACACTTCCGCGAACTGCGCCCAGTCCGCCACGTCGTTCCGCTTGTATATCACCCATACGGCCGCCTTTGCGAGCATTCCGAGCTCTTCAGGTTCCCCGATGAAGAGCAGGTCGGGGTATTCGTCCCAGGATGTTCCGGTGGTGTCCGTCTGGTGGCGCAGTATGAGCCTGCGCACCGGATCCACATGCTTGCGCGGTATCCGGTCGTAGTTTACCCATTCCCCTTTGCGGTAGAACTGCACGAGCGTGAACCCCCAGAATTTCGCGTCCAGGATGTCGCCTATGAGGCGCCGGAACCACGGGGAGCGTATCTGTTCGTTTACCGCCTTGTCCGGCTTTCCGTTACGTCTGAACTCGATGACGGAGGAGAGCACGGCGTTTTTCCGTTTCTCGATGACACTTGTCAGGTGCGTGTCCATGAGAATGTCCTCATACAGGTCGTATAATCTGAACCTTCTGGAGTAATCCACGTTCTCGAAGGCCCGTATGGCCAGCATATAGTCCGCTATGTCTATGCCGAAGCGTTTGGGCTGTGTCAGTATGATGGTTGCGGGTCCTTTCTGCCCGGGCCTCGGCAGGTTTCCGCTTTTGGTTATCTTTCCGGCCCTTTTCTGTCTTTTGCTCATGTTACCAGTGGTTTACACGTTTACGGTTGCTTTTGATAAGGAAATTTGATTTTGCCGCCCTTGTCTTTTCGGGCAGCAGTGGCAGCCCGTCCACGGATATCTCCTTGGCCGCTACCGCCTTGAGCCATTCGACGGCCCTCTCGTAGCGTTCCTTGCGGATTCCCCTTATGTTCTGCGGGTTGTGTATGCTGACGATGTGGTAGATGGCTATGTCTATGGCCATCATCAGTACGAGCTGGCTCCGTCCGTCTCCGGTCTGGGTGAATATCCTGTCACAGTCATAGCGCTTGGAGAGGTAACACCGCATCTCTTCGATGGCGCGGTCCTCGCATATCTCCACGATGGCGTCGTCCTTCCTCGTGGTGGCCTCCAGTATGTCCCGGTGCATGCTCGCGTCGTAATCTGAAAGTTCTATAAATTTGCTCATTTGGTAAAGTATTAAAGTTTACAGTCTGTACTTGTTGTGCGCCCGCATCTTCCTTGTGGAGATGACGGCCGGCTTTTCGGTCTGGTGCGCCTTGCGGTCTATGATGCGGTTTCCCCCCTCCACGCAGTCGGGCCCGTCGGCCGGATACGTCAGCATGAGGTTGAAGAGGCTGAACTGGTCGGTGAGCAGCTTCATGTGCGGGTTGTCCTTTTCCGCCTCGTTGAAGATGAGGTTCCCTTCGCTGTTGAGGGGTTCCAGGTTCGTCTCGATACGTGTGGCCTTGTCCGTTTTCTTCTCCTCGTCCCCCTGGATGTAGAGGGATATCTTCCTTTGCCGGCGTATGCGCCTGATGATGGGCTGGAACACCTGCTGAAAAAAAGGGTCCTGCAACTTGTTGTTCTCCATGTAGCAGTACACGTTCGTTTTCCCGTTCACGAATTCCAGCAGTCTGATGTACCATTCGATAAACGTGGCGTTTGTCTCCCTTCCGAGGAACCCCTTGATGACGTAGAGCTTTCCGGCCAGTTTGCCGAGCAGGAACACCGCCTTCGTGGAGCTCTTCTTCGTCTTGTTCTCGCCGGGTGCGGGGTCACCGTAGATGACCAGAAACTTGAATTTCGAGAGCGCCGGCACTTTTCCGTAGATGATGTCCTTGAATATCTCTCCCTCGGCTACCGGGTTGTTGAAGAATTCCTTCTGCCGTGCCGCCGCGCTGACCAGTGAGAGGAAGAGGTCTATATCCTCTTCCGAGTTTTTCTGCGGCCACACAGAGACCCCGTTCCTGTCGCGTATGTTGATGATGTCCACGTGCCCGATGCCCTTTTCCTTCAGTTCCGTGGCCTTTTCAATGGCCCTTTTTATGCAGCAGTCCGCTGCGATGATGTTCCCGTTGAAGAGTATGCGGTAGTTTCCCGATACGGACATGGTCGGTATCAGGGCTTCCTCCAGCCATTTCCATTTTATCTTGATACGTTCCGGGTTCCGGCATTCCTCGTCGGTATCGATATCGTCCACCAGGATGAAGTCCGGCCGGAAGTTCTTGTTACGGGTACCGCGCGGTGACTGCCCGGCCCCGATGGCCCGGAAAGAACATCCCGCCATGATGGTAAATTCCCCTGTTTCCCAATATCCGGGTTTCTTCTGCATCCCGTAGTCCTGGATGATTCTCTGGTTTTCCTCGAAGTTGGCCATGAAAGGAAGCAGGAGCCTTTGGGCGTTGTCCTGCGAGTTGGAGATCAGCAGTACGTTGCGTACTTTTCCTGTAATTGCCAGTTTTGAGATTTCCATCATGGACCGTGCGGACTTCGCCAGCTCCCGCGACCATGCGCGTACCTCGTACCACCGGTTGTTCCTTGCCAACCTTCTGGTGGCTTTCTTGTGGAAGTCCGCCGCCTCGCATGAATAGTACATGGCGAAGTAATACCGGAACCACTCCTCGTCATCCTTTTCGAGCCTTTCCCTGCGTGCGCGTATTTCCGCTTCCGTGTCCGAGGGGTTGATGTCCGAATTCTCGCGTATGGATGCGATCAGTTCCTCCCATTCGACAAGTGCCGTGCGGTCCTGCGGTGTAAGTCTTTTCTTTGCCATGGTTATGAGACTTTTGATTTTACGAACGCGTCAAGCAGCGGCGTCACTTCTTTCGCCTGCGTGGGGTCGGACGCGCGCAGCCATTTAAGCAGGTCGGAGAATACGGATATGATGTCCGAGAGCCCGACTTCCGTCTCCATCTTCTTGATGGCGTTCGACAGTTTGGATATGGTGTCGGCTTCGGCTGTGTTCGGGAAGCGTTCCCCCGCCGGTCTGGCCATGATGGCGTTGTTGAGCTCGGCCAGCTGGCGGTACAGGCTTTTCAGTTGTTCCTCGCGTGTGATGGTGATGGATGTCTTGAGCATCTCCCATCCGTTCTTGCCTATCCAGTTGTTCACCGTGATGCGTGACACCCCCACGCGTTCGGCTATCTCCTGCTGCGTGAGGTTCTCTTTCAGGTAGAGCGTCTTCGCCCATTCCCTTTTTTGCTGCATGCTTAGTTCGGTCATATTTCCTCCTTTTTTACGTGCAAAATTGATAAGGAAAAGGGGCGGAAAAAAACGCGTGCCGCATGATGACACTTTAAAACTTCATGACAGCGTTTTAAACTGAGTGTGATGAATATGCGGTTTGAAAAACGGCTTTAATCCCCCTAATTTCGCACCGTGAACTTCGCGGGGAACACCCGCCTAAAAGACTATATAAGCATGAAAAAGTTTTTCAACATCATACCCGGGGAAGACGCCTGTTGTATCCTCCTTTACGGTGACATCGGTGATTATGACGGCAATGTGCGCAGCGGGGATATCGCCCGCGAGCTTCTGGAGGCCGAGGCCTTGTCCGGCAGGATTGACGTTCGTATCAACAGCAACGGCGGCGAGGTGTATGCGGGCATCGCCATTTTCAACGCCCTGAAAAACAGCAAGGCTGACATCACCATTTACGTGGACGGCATCGCTGCCAGCATGGCCTCCGTCATTGCCCTTTGCGGCAAGCCGGTGCAGATGAGCCGTTATGCCCGTCTGATGCTCCACAGTGTCCAGGGAGGCTGTTACGGCAACAAGGAGGAAATGCGGGGGTGCATCCGCGAGATCGAATCGCTGGAGGACACCCTTTGCGAGATGTATGCCGCCCGCATGGGAAAGGACAAGGAGGAAATCCGCTCGTTGTATTTCGACGGCAAGGACCACTGGCTGCGTGCCGATGAAGCGCTGGCGCTTGGCCTTATTGACGGTATCTATGATGCCGCCCCCCTTCCGGAGGACAGTACCCCTGAACAGGTATTCCAAATATTCAATAACCGGCTGCACAAGCCACAAAACAAGAGTAACATGAATTTAGACGAACTGAAGAAACGTCCGCGGTTCAAGAACTGCGTGACAGATGACGATTTTCTCCGTGAAGTCGGGCTTCTGGAAACGGAAGCCGGGAAAGTTCCGGGCCTTGATGCCGAAGTCACCCGCCTGAAGGGTGAGCTGAAGGAGTTCCGGGACAAGGCGGATGCGGATGAAGCCGCCGCCCGTAAGAAACTGCTTGATGACGCGGAGAATGACGGGCGTATCGACGCCACCACCCGCCCCATCTATGAGAACCTTTTGTCCAAGGACCGTGAAAACGGGGAAAAGGCGCTGGAGAAACTCTCCCCGAAACGTAAAGTCATGACCGACCTGCGTGTGAACCCGACAAATGAAAGTCCCTGGAACAAGCGCATGACCGAGATTAAGGACAAGTTGAAACATTAATAAAAATATTTGCTATGGCAATAGTAGTAAGAAACACCAACTACAACGGTGAGGTACTGGAGAAGATCCTGGTACTCGCCTGTACCGGGAACGACCTTGTGGAAAAAGGCCTGATCATGGTGATCCCCGGCGTCGAGAAGAAAATCAGCCTGCCGCGTATCAAGACCGGCAAGATGCTCCAGAAACGCAAGGAGAACCCGGGCCTGGAGGATTCGAAGGGTAACTTCAATTACTCGGAGAAATCTTTGGATCCGGAGGATTTCATGGCGTTCACCACTTTCAACCCCCGCGCTTTCGAGCATATCTGGCGCAAGTGGCAGCCGAAAGGCAACCTTGTGTTTGCCGAACTTCCTCCCGAAGCCCAGAACACGCTGCTTGACGAACTCAGCAAGAGCGTGAAATTCGAGTTGGGCTGGCATTACATCAACGGCGAGTTCGGGAGTGATGACGACCACCTTTTTAACGGTATCCTGACACAGGCTGCCAAGGACTCGGACGTGATAGTGGTCCCGGCTCCTGCCGATACTTCCATGATCGGCAAGTTGAAGGCTGTCCGCAAGGCTATTCCGAAAGCCCTGCGCGAGAACCCGAACCTGCGTATCCTGATGAGCATCGATGACTTTGACAAGTACGATGACGAACTGACCGAACGCGAGTACAAGAATACGAGCGAGACGGACATCAACAAGAAGCGCTACAAGGGTATCACCATCGAGACGCTGAACTCCTGGCCTGACGACCTTATCGTGGCCACGCTCTGCTCGATGAGCGCCGACGGCAACCTTTTCGCCGGTGTGAACCTCCAGGACGACGAGGAGGTGATCCAGATTGACAAGTGGATGAACTCCAGCGAGCTGTACTTCTTCAAGCTGCTTATGAAGGCCGACACGGAAATCGCCTTCGGTGAGGAGTTTGTGGTGCTTGACACCCGTACCGACCCGGTGTTCAAGGCGGTGGAACATAACATTTCAGCCGACCCTTCCGCCCTTTCGTTCAAGGCCGCAGGTGAGAGCAAGTATGTGACAGTCACTGCATCCGGTGATTATAGTGTGACATCCGTCCCTGCCGGTTTTACGGCGGTCGGTACCGATGACGGGCTGAAAATTACCGCCGAGGTGAACAGTAGCGGCAAAGCAGTATCCGGTACGCTTGTGGTAAGCCTGGACGCTGATCCGGGAAAGAAGGTTGAAATAGCGTTGTCCCAGGTGGCCGCTGATGACGAGGAAGGCGGTGCGTGATGGGCAGGCTGAAGTATCTGGTCATCCATTGCACGGCTACGCCTGAAGGGCGTGAAGTCAGTGGCGCAGAGATTCGCGCCTGGCACACGAACCCGGTATCCAAGGGCGGCCGCGGCTGGAAACAGGTCGGGTATACTGACCTGTTTCATCTGAATGGCGGCGTGGAGCGCCTGGTGGACAACAACGAGGACGCGAACGTGGACCCCTGGGAAATCACCAACGGCGTGGCCGGCTATAATTCCGTCAGCCGTCATATCGTGTATGCCGGCGGTGTAGCCAAAGACGGCAAGACCCCGAAGGACACGCGTACGGCGTGCCAGAAGCGTGCGCTTGAGAAGTACGTGAAAGACTTCCACCGCCGTTTTCCAGATGTCCGTATCGTGGGTCATAACGAACTGGCGGCGAAAGCCTGCCCCAGTTTTGACGTGCAGAAATGGCTTGTTTCAATAGGTATCAGACAATCATAAAAAAGTGATCATGGACACGAGCGTACTCTTGAACTGGATATTTGGCGGCGGCCTTCTGGCCGCTCTGACGGCCCTTGTAACGTTGGGCCCCACGGTCAGGAAGGCGAAGGCGGAAGCGGAAAAGGCGAAAGCCGACGCGGAGACCGTGCGGATAGACAACACGGAGCACGCCACGCGTATCCTGATCGAGAATATTGTAGAACCCTTAAAAAAAGAACTTAGTGCGACACGAAGAGAGATGGCGCGTTTGCGCAAGGCTATTGACGGTGCCAATGATTGCCTTCACCGTGCTGACTGTCCTGTCCTTCATGAGCTGCGCGAGCTCCCGAAAACAGACCCGGAGCTTGACGACGGTGAAAACCGCGTCAGGCGTGGACAGCGCAAGGTCCGGGCGTCGGGGGCTGGTGATGGCGGGCCTCCCGGCATCGGCGCTGACGTTGAAAATTCCGGTTCCTGACCTGCTGGCGCTTCCTGCCGGTGCCTCCTATCATGGTAAAAACGGGCAGGCTGGCGTAGATGTGACGTCCAGGGGCGACACGTTGGTGGTGACTTCCACCTGTGACAGTCTCCAGCGTCTGGTCCTCTGGTATGAGGAGGAACTGACACGTATCCGGGGCGATACCGTGAGTGTTTCGGAAGTTTCCGAAACGGAGTTCAAACAGCGTTTTAACCCCGTTAAAATCGCCCTCATTGCCTTTATCGCCGGTATGGCATCCGGCATAGTATTAACCGTTTTAATAAAGAGACGACTGTATGAAAAATAACAAGAATTTCATCTACGGCATCGCTGTTGTCACGTTCGGTGCCATGACTATCGGCTGGATCGAGAAGGGCAGCTGGGACTGGGGCGGCACGAAGCCCGAGAGTGTCGATGTCGAAGCCGAGCAGGTTCCCGACGCCCCCGTCCTGACATTGCTCCAGAAGAACGGGCAGGTATCGCCCACGTTCAACCTTATCCAGCTGGACTATAAGAACATCAAGGCCGTGCTTGGCGGCACGCTTGTAGGGCCGGCGGATGCCCCGACCGGCTGGAAGGCCCCGACCGAACTGGTGAACCTTTCCGGTCCGTGGACCATCAAGTTCGTATCCGGGCAGACGATGTCCATTCCGAACGGCACCATCCTTGCGAACCTTGGCGGGAAGCTGACGCTGACGGAGGTTTCCAAGCTGGAATGCCAGCTGAAGGTGAACAAGCCGGAGGACGGCTCTTCTCCTTACGAAATCAATGACACCGCGGCAGTGGAGGACTAACGCATGGACGAGCGTGAAGCGAGAAAGGTGCAGAGGGAGGCATCCGAGGCATTGCTTGACCTGGGTGTCTCCCTTCCCCTGAAGGAATGGCGCCTGCCTTTCATGAAACGCCCCGTGCGGTGGCGTGTGACCATGCGCCGCCCGCGCCTTGCCGGGCAGATATGCATCGTGAGGCTGTATCTCTCGATGGACGTCTCCCCCGAGGAGGTTTCCGCCTTTGCCGGGCGTGAGCGGCTGGAGTTCCTGGCACGGAACGGCGTCAAGATATCCCGTATGGTAGCCCATACCCTCTGCCGCGGTCCGGTGAGCCGGCGGCTTTTTGTCCGCCCCGTGGCGTGGTTCCTGCGTGAGGCCGTGGAGCACCGTTTCCTGCTGGGCGCCCTGGAGAAGTTCATCAGCCTGATGGGCAGCGAGTCTTTTACGAGTATTATCAGCTCGATCGATCGGGCGAACCCGATGAAGTTGAGAATGAGCCAAAGAAGGAAGGGGAGTTAAGGACCGAGTTTGAAGGTTCCCATAGCCCCTTCGGTTTTATCTGGAACATCGCGAGCGCCACCGGCTGGACTGTCGGGTACATCCTGGAGAAGGTGAACTACCAGACGCTCATCCTGATGCTGTCCGATGCCCCGCGTTACGTCCGCCGGTCAGCAGCTGACTCCAAGGTTCCGCAAAGCGGTGGCGGCGAGGTGGATCCGGAAGCCGCCGCCCGTGAAGCCGGCGACATAGTGAATTTTTACCAAAGCAATTTAGAACTGTAAACGATGAAGCCCGTAGAAATCGAATTCCTGATGAAGGACAACCTGACGGGGGGCCTTGACAAGGCCGGCCTTGCCGTCGACATCCTTGCCGAGAAATCGGAGAAGGCCGCCGCTGCCATCAACGCCCGTATTTTAGAGCAGCGCAAGGTCATCGACCGGGTGAATTCCGACCTGCACCGGATGGAAACGCAGCTCCAGAACATGAAGCCCGGCCCGGCACAGGCGGAACTTGCCGCCGACGTGGCGGCCTGCCGCAAGGTCCTGGATGAGGAGCGTGCCGCCCTTGAAGGGCTTGAAAAGGAGCACCGCGAGGCGGAGAAGAGCGTCCGGAACCTCCGTAAGGAGTACGAGCGTATCTCCCTGGAGGAAGAACGTGCCGTCGCCGGTAGCAAGAGCCTGACCGACAAGATCCGGGAGCAGAAGGAAGTCATCGGGCAGATTGAAAGCGACATCAAGTCGCTGGAGAAAGCCTACCAGGGGGCCGCACCCGGCAAGGCGAAGGTAGCCGCCTTGGATGAACTGAACGCCGCGAAGAAAACGCTTGAAGAGGAAAAGGGCGCCCTTGCCGGGCTCCAGGCTGAACAGGAGAAGACGCGTGCAAGCAGCAAACGCCTTTCCATGCAGCTGCGTGAGCTCCAGGACAACATGGCCCGCCTGCGGCTGGAAGGGAAACAAGACACCGAGGAGTACCGGAAGATGGCACAGCAGGCCGCTCTTCTTTCCGACACGCTTGCCGATCTGAACACCCAGACGAAGATCCTCTCGCACGATGACGCGAACCTCCAGGGCTTCATGTCGGGCGTGAGCGGCCTTGCCGGTCTGTTCACCACGGCCACCGGCGCGCTGTCTCTTTTCGCTTCGGAAAACGAGAACCTGGCAAAGATCCAGACGCGCGTGCAGAGCGTGATGGCCATCACGATGGGGTTGCAGCAGGTGTTCAATACGCTGAACAAGGATTCCGCTTTCCGGCTGGTGACGGTCGTGAAGATGAAGAACCTGCTGACAGCCGCCAATACCCGGCTGGCTGTCGCCCTGGGCATTTCCACCGGTGCCGCGCAGGCCCTGATGGCCACGCTTACGTTGGGCCTTTCAGCCGTTATCACGGGACTTGTCGTCGCCTGGGACAGATATTCCACCGCGCAGGAGAAAGCCGCGGAGAAAGCCCGTGAAATGGTAAAAATCGAGTCCGACGGCCGCGCACAGATGATCAAGACCCGTTTCGAGATCGAGAGCACGCTGGCGAGCCTGAAGAAGTTCACCGGCACGAAGGACGAGGAGAAGGCCAAGGTGGAGGAACTGAACCGCAAGTACGGCGAGAGTTTCGGGTATTACGACACGATCGCCCAGTGGTATGACATCCTTCAGAAAAAGGGTGAGAAATATATCCGGATGCTTTTCCTCCAGGCCAAGGTGCAGAGCCTTGTGAACAAGGCCACCGAGGCTGACGAGAAGGTGAACGAGATCAAGGCCAGCAAGCCGGAAGACGTGGACGGCTCGATGGGCTGGTTCGCGCGCATGGGGCTTTACATGGCCCAAAGCGAGTCGTATGGGCAGGTGGACGCGCAGTCCATGATATCGGAGTATAACGAGAAGGCGAAGGAAAAGGCCGTACGTGAGGCCGAGGAAGTCCGCGACGGCTACCTGGCTGAAGCCCGGAAGCTCCAGGAGGAATATCTGGATATCGGCAAGGAGTTCGACCTGGGTGACCATGCCAAACCCGACCCGAATGCCGCCAAAAAGGAGAAACAGTCGGAAGAGCAGCGTGCCTCGGAGCTTCTGAAGCTCCAGATGAAGAACCGCCAGTCGGAGATTGACCTTCTGAAGGAGAGCGGCGAGAAACGCCGCCGCCAGATCCGTCTGAACTACGACAAGGAGATCGCCGAGCTTGCCGCCCAGGAAAAGAAGTGGAAGGATGCGCAGAAGGGCAAACTGACCGGTGAGCAGGAATCCACCCTGAAAGAGGCGCGGGAGAAGGCCGCGGCGGCACGTGACGGCGACCTGGCAAAGGTGACCCGGGAGGAAAATGACGCCGCCCGCCAGTCGATGCTCGACTACCTGAAGGAATACGGGACATACCAGCAGAAGAAGCTGGCCATCGCCCAGGAATACGCGGAGAAAATCCGCAAGGCACAGGAGGCGGGCAACTTGGGTGAGGTACTACGCCTCGGCCGCCAGCAGAAAGAAGAGACTGCCGCCGCCGAGATTGCCAGCCTGAAGGCGGATATCGACTGGGACGGCCTTTTCGGCAATTTCGGCGGGCTGCTTGAAGAGCAGCTGCGCCCCACGCTGGTGAAGCTGCGGAAGTATGCCGCCTCCGACGAGTACCGGAATGCCGGTGCCGAGGACAAACAGGTGATCAGCGAGCTGATCGCGAAGCTGGAGGACCGGAGCGCGGGCGGTATCAACCGGAACATGTTCAAGGACGTTTCCCGTGACCTTTCTGCCTACCAGACGACGCTGCGTGAGCTGACAGAGGCCAAGGAAAGGGAGAAGGCCGCCGCTGACGCTTTGGTGGTGGCGCAGGAAAAACAGAAGAAAGCCGCTGAAAGCGGTGACCCCTCCGCCATGAAGGAAGCGGAAGAACTGGTGGCTACCGCGCAGGAAGCTTTCGACGCCGCCTCGGCGAGCGTGGCCACCCTGACAGAGGCGAACGACAAGGCGGCGCAGGACCTGCGCACGTCCAGCACGAACGCCGTTTCATCCCTTACCGGGCTTGCCGAGGGGCTCCAAAGCCTGAAGTCCGGTTCCCTTGCCGGCGTGGCCCAGGGGCTCGGCAAACTGGGCGAGGCGACGAAGAACATGGGCGGTGTGATGGGTACGGTAGGCAGTACCCTTGCCGAGACGTTTTCAAACGGCGGCATCATCGGGCAGATCATCGCGGCGGTGCTTTCCATCCTTGACGTGCTGAAGGAAGGAATCGGTACGCTGGTAAGCGGTATTCTTGATTCCGTGCTCGGTGCGGTGAACGGTATCCTGGAGAACATCCTTTCCGGTGAACTGTTCACGCAGATCGGCAGCTCACTTTTCTACGGGGTGAGGGACATCCTGGACACGGTGACCTTCGGCCTGTTCTCCTCGCACGGCAATGCCAGGGAGGTGAACGCGCTGGTGGATCGGCTGACCGAATCGAACAAGTACCTGACCACCGCCATCGAGAAGCTGACCGACGAGATGGCCAGCTCCGGCGGCGCACGTTCCACCGAGTACTACCGGAGTGCCTACGAGAAACAGCAGCAGAAAATTGAGAACGACCGCCAGATGCTCGCGGCAAAGATGGGATACCACAGTTCGCACCACTCGAACAACTACTACATCGGTAAGGCCATGGGCAGCGGTGACTGGGACACGGTTTCCGCCTACCTGGGCAAATCGGTGCGGGATACCGATTCCCTCTGGAGCCTTTCCCCCGAGGAACTGGCCCGGCTCCAGGAACTTCCCGACATCTGGGAGAAACTCCATTCGGGCAAGTACGACCAGAGCCAGTGGCTTGACGAGTACGTCTCTGACGCGAACACGCTGCTGGAACTCCAGAGGCAATGGCAGGAAGCCATCACGGACACCTCTTTCGACGGTATCCGCAGCGGCATGAAGGACCTGCTGAAGGATTTCGAGACGGACTCGAAAGACGTGATCGCGAGCGTGGACGAGTTCATGGAGAACGCCATCCTGAAATCCATCGTGAACGGCACCTATTCGGACGAGCTGAAGAAATGGCAGGAGACGTTCGCCGAGTTCATGAGCGACGGTATCCTGTCGAAGGAGGAAGCCGACACGTTGCGCACCCGGTACTCGGACATTTTCGAGCGTGCCCGTGCCAAGAAGGAGGAGATGTTTGACACTGCCGGCATCACGGAGGAGGGTAAATCCACAACGCAGACCGGCCGCGCCGGCGGCTTCTCGGCCATGTCGCAGGACCAGGGCACTAAACTGGAAGGCATGTTCACTTCGGGCCTGAACCATTGGGTAAGCATTGACGAGAAGACCGAGGACGTGGCGGGCCGCATGGCCAGCGCCGAGGGACACCTGGCTAAGATTGCGGAGAATACCGGTAAAAGCGCCGGTTTCCTCGGCGAGATAAAGGAAGATATAAAACGAATCATACGTGACGGACTAAGAATGAAATCATCATGAGCATGGAACCAATCATGGGCGGGCTGTTCCTTATCAACGGCACCGATATCTGGACGGAGTACGGCGTATTCCTGACCGAAGAGAAGCGCGGCGGGCGTGACAACCTGAAAGCCATCCTTGCCGCGAGCAAGACGAAAGCGCACACCGCCGTGGACATACGTGAGGAGAACGGGGAGAAATATTCCGACATTCTGACAGTGGCCAACGAAGCGCGCGACATCACGCTGACCTTTGCCCTGTATGCCCCGGGTAAAGGGGAGTGGCTGAAGAAATACATGTCCTTCATCTCCTTCCTGAAAACCGGCGACAAAGGCTGGCTCTCGCTGTATTTCCCGCAGCTGGAGCTGACATTTCGCGTGCATTACCTGGATTGTCCCGGCTTCACCCCGCTGACCTACCTCTGGCGGGAAGGCGTGCAGGCCGGCCGCTTCAAGGTGAAATTCCGCGAACCCGAACCAATCATTTAAACAACGTTCAAACACCATTCGAACATGCTTTTAACGGTATATGACAGTAACAGGCAGGCGAAGGCGGTCCTTTCCCCGGACGACAGCTCGACGCAGGTGAAGGCGATCCAGTCGGACAACGTGCTGACGCTCTCCTTCACCCTGTACGAGTATGTGGCGCTTGAGGTGAACGACTACGTGGATTTCGAGGGCGAGCGCTACTGGCTCCAGGAGCGTTACCTTCCGGACGAACGCAGTACGCAGGAGTGGAAATACGACGTGAAGTTCTACGGCATCGAGAGCCTGATGAAACGTTTCCTCGTCCTGAACGTGGTGGACGGCGACCCTGAGCCGGTATTTACGCTGACCGCCCCGCCACGGGAACACATGGCCCTGATTGTGAAGTCCATCAATGACGGCATGGGCGGCATCACCGATTGGAAAGTGGGGCGTGTGGAAGGTACCGAGAACGTGGTCATCGACTACGAGGGGAAGTACTGCCCTGACGCGCTGAAGGAACTTGCCGGCAAGGTGCCGGGCGCCGAGTGGTGGGTGGAAGGCCAGACTGTGAACCTTTGCCGTTGCGAACACGGTGAGGAGGTTACCCTGTCCTACGGCAAAGGGCTGACGGAGCTTTCCCGCGACAAGGCCGACGGCGCGAAGTTCTACACCCGCCTGTTTCCGATCGGCAGTTCCCGGAACATCGACCCGGAGAAATACGGCCACAGCCGCCTCCAGCTTCCCGACGGTGCCAAATATGTGGATGTGGACACGGACAAGTACGGCATCCACCACCACTACGAGAAGGACGCCTTCGCGGATATCTATCCCCGCCGCGTGGGTACCGTGACCTCTGTACGCAGCGCGCAGGTGACGGATGAGGACGGCAACCCTTTTGTGATCTGGTATTTCCGGGATGACACGCTGAACTTCGATCCCAACGCTTACGAACTTGCCGGCAAGGTGAAACGTGTCTCCTTCCAGGAAGGTGGCGAACTTGCCGGTCTTGGCGAGGAAGAGGACGGCACCTACTATTTCGAGGTGAACTTCGACAGTGACACCCGCGAGTTCGAGATCATCACCATCTGGCCGTATGATGACGACACGCAGCTTCCCGGTGACCGCCTTGTCCCGAAAGCGGGTGACAGGTATATCCTCTGGAATATCCGCATGCCTGACGAATACTACGCGCTTGCCGAGGAGGAATACCTGACGGCGGTGAACAGGTACAATGCGGAGAACGCCGTCGACGTTTCCGTGTACAAGGGCCCGACGGACCACGTGTATGTCGAGCGTAACGGGATAGACCTTTACCCGGGCCGCCGCGTCCGGTTGGAAAGCACGGAGTATTTCCCGGAAACGGGTTATCGCTTGAGTCGTATCACGAAAATCACGCGGAAGGTGGCGCTCCCCTCACAGGTGGATCTTGAAATCGGTGACGCGCTTTCCACCGGCGTGATGGAAAGCCTGAAGGGGAGTATCGAGGAGGTGAGGAATTATACCAGAACGGCCGGCGCGAACCTTCCCGACATCATAAGGAGCTGGGATAACACGCTTCCCACCGACAACAACCTTTTCTCGGCCAGAAGAAGCCAGGCGGAGTTCATCAGCAAGAAGAAGGCCGACCGCGCGAAAAAGAAAATCACCTTCGAGGAGGGCGTCGGCATCGGTCCGGAGGAGAACGGCCACATCGACGGCAAGGGCAACGCCGAATTGCTGACCCTTGTTGTGCGTGAGCTTCTTCGCAGCCCGAAATTCGTGGACGGCCTTTTGGGTGAGGGCTGGCGGTTGTGGATGGAGGACGCCCTTTCGCACCTTACCATCGACAAGCTGACGGTGCGCCAGGTCATGGTGGTGCTGGAACTGCTTATCGAGAAGGTTCGCAGCGTGGGCGGCCAGCTCTGTGTGTCCGCCGCCAATGGCAAGATAAAGACCGCCGTTCTGGAGGACGGCTTTTATAAAATCACCTTCGAGCAGGCGAATACCTTCCGGGCGCATGACCTGATGCGCTGCGCCACGTTTACCGGCGGGAACCTGAAAGGCTACTGGGTGGAGGTTGCCGGCGTGGAGGGTGATTCCATCCTCGTGGGCGTGGATGAGTTCGGAACTTCCCTTCCTGCCCCCGGTGACGAATGTGTGCTGATGGGTAATACGGAAAACCCGTTGCGCCAGAACCTGATCCTGATATCCGCCACCGAGGACGGGCAGCCCCGCATGGACGTGATGGACGGCGTGAAGGCGAAAAACTTCACCGGCTGCCTTCGTGCCCGCCTGGGTAACTTGGACGGCATCAGCGACGACTGGTTCCCCGCCGACAACCAGCCGCACGGCAACGGCCTTTACAGCGACAACGCCTACCTGCGCGGGACATTCCTTTTGGTGACAGGCGAGGATATCAAGACGAAATTCGAGATCGTCGAGGGACGTATCACCAGTGTGGTGACCGCCCTGCGCCAGGACTTCGCCACCGACCGCGGATACCTGAATAACCCCGCCTTTGACGACGGCCTTATGAAATGGAACACGGAGAACGAGACGGTGTTCTTCCTTGTGGGGAACCGGTGGGTCTGGGCGAACGGCAACGTGCTGACGAAGAAAGGTGACGGCGCGAGTGTGACCGAGGATGACGGCCGTAAGGTCGTGCGTATTCGTAACAAGTACATCTTACAGAAACGCGCGAACCTGAAAAGCATCCCCTCCATGCCTGAAAACGGCAGCGGGGAGAAGGAAGCCGTCCCGGTGTACCTGACCTTCTTTTACCGTTGTGCGGTCGGTGGAACCCTGCGGGTGGAGTTCGTGGGTGTTGATAAGACGGGGTTCGCCAACTTCAACAGCATGGAAGTGGAAGAGGAACTGCCCGCGACTGACGGCTACGTGCAATATACCTGTAGCGGCCTTTGGAACGGTACGGGAGACTTCAAGCTGTCTTTCACCGGTGACATCTACCTGTACATGCTCATACTCTCTACCGACCGCGTGGAATCGCTGGCGCACCGTTATAAAACACTTTTCGAGCAGTCGGAGCGTCTGGTGAAGATTTCGGCGGCTGTCTTTGATAAGGACGAGAATATGTTGGAAGAGACAGGTCTGATGGTTACTTCCAAATATTCCGGGTTATACGCCATTGACGGCGACGGAAATTTAAAATCCCTTGTTGGTGTCGGCGGTGACGGTATAAAAATCAAAGGCGACTACATTACCCTTGAGGGGCTTGTTACGGCTAACAATAATTTTAAAATTCTGCAAGATGGTAGTATTGAGACACGCAATGCAAAAATATACGGGACCGTTCATGCCCAGGATGGCAAGATCGGCGGTTTTACGATAGAGTCCGGCCGTTTGTTCTGGAAAGCGGGTGATTACTTCGGCAACGATTCCCGCAGTTTGAAACTCGGAGTGTCCCAGACCGCTATGGATGGGGTTGTGGATGTCGCTTTCAATGCCGCCACTCAGGGGCGGTTCGGAGTGAAGGTTGTCGGTTCCAATACGGGCGGTGCCGCCATTTATGCTTCCAGCAAATCATCCGGACAAAGTTACCCGATAAGTGCCAATTCTTATGCCGGCTTTTTTGACGGGGGCGTACATGTGAACGGTGCGGTATATTGTGGCGACATCCTTTCGAACAATTATGGTACGGAATGGACTTTAGGCAGTGACGGGACCTATACTTACCGGAAGGGTGTTTCCGGGACTTTCAGATGGTCTGTGAAGAATGATTTTCTAACTAATAATTATACCCTTGAAGTTGTCAATGGTATTGTTGTCAAAATGTCGGGTATTTAATATCATGTAATTATGAAGGTAAATTTTAATGCGGATTTTAAGGATTTTAATGGTGAACCCCTGCTGGTTGATGGCAACCCGCAGGTAATCGGTCATATCGTGGCCCAGTGCCTTTTCAACGGGACGGGTATTCGTCCAAGTGGCAATATGCAGACAGACAACGGTAAGAAGATGCGTGCGTATCACCTTTGTATGCGGATAATGGACACTGGCGGTGAGATTGAAATCACATCGGAAGATGCCGTGTTGATAAAGGAGGCCGTTTCCGGACTGACTCCCGGCTGTTACTCGCAGGTTGTACAACTGATAGAAAGATAAGGAGGATAATTTATGGCACTGACAGAATCTGAAAAGAACGAATTGAAGAAGGACATCCTGAACTCCATCAAGTCGGAGAGCCAGAGTGTCGATGAACTGGCCGAGGTCACCTCGCTGGACAATATCAAGAGCCTTCCTGCGATGCGCGGCCAGGAGGTCGTGCTTGCGCCGGTGGCGTTGCTCCGGAAACCCGCGGAGGACGCGGCGGCGGTGGCTAACGCTGCCGCCACGAAGGCCGATAATGCCGCGACCGGCGCCGCCAATGCGGCCCAGACCGCGACGAACGCCGCCGGTACCGCAAACAGGTCCGCTGAAACCGCCGATGCCGCTGCCGGTACGGCCACCGCCGCCGCCAAGAAGGCGGAGGATGCCGCCGCAGCCGTGGACGGCAGCCTGGTGGGTAGCATGACAGCCGTCCCTGACGAGAAGAACGACACGGTGAAACTGACCATCCTGGGCCGTAACGGGCAGGCAATCACCTCCACCGACATTCCCGGCGGTACGGGTAGCGGCGGCAACACGTACAACGTGACGGAGGAGGTTCCCCTGGAAAACGGCTACTATACCCTGGAGACGGCCATCGCCGCCGTAAACGTGAAATACCGGTACAAGGGCCGTTGCATCACCTACGAGGTTGCGCAGGGCAGATGGGAGACGAAACAGTTCACCGGCACGAGCGTGGAGAGCTGGGAACAGGCCGCGAGTTGGGAGGATTTCGGCGGGGCCGGCACGATGAAGAGCCTGACGGTGAACGGCGAGAAGCAAATCCCCGATGCGGAGGGCAACGTGAGCCTGACCATCGATAAGCTGGAGGTTGACGAGAGCCTGAACGCCGAAAGCACGAACCCGGTCGAGAACCGTGCCGTGGCGGCGAAGCTGGGCGAGGTGGAAGCGAATACCATCTTCGACAGCTCCGCCGAACTGAGCGACGACGAGACCACCGTCCACGTGAGCCTGAAGAACAAAAGCGGTGTCGAGGTGACCGGTTTCGACATCCCTGCCGGAGGCGGCGGTGGCGGCGGTGAGGGCAGCACGACGAAGATAGTGCTTGGCGCAAGTGTTGACAGGCCCACCGTCAAGGAAGGCGACCCGGTAAGGCTGACCTATACCTACGACCACCAGTACGGCAGCGGCGACGAGAAGGGCGAGAGTACCGGCCAGAAAGCGAAAATCACCGTCCAGGTGAGGCGTGGCGCCACCACCACCTATTCGGAGACGACGCGGGACGTGAGCAAGGGCACGTACACGCTCGACCTGACGAAATACCTCCTTTCCGGCACGAGCGACATCTACGTGATAGCCGAGACCACCGACCCCACCACCGGCAAGGCGCAGAAGCGGCAGGCGTACGTTAGCGTGCGCAGCGTGACGCTGGCCCTGTCCAGCAGCTACAATATCGCCTCCGGCCTGGCTTCCGGCGGTTATGGCGCGCAGGAGACCGTGAACATCCCCTACGGCGTGAGCGGCACCGGCACGAAGGTGGTGACCCTTTACGTGGACGGCAAACAGCAGAACGCCCACACGGTCACCCGCAGCGGTACGACCAACAGCAGCTTCCCGCTCTCCATGTCCTCCCTGGCGGTAGGCCGGCATACCGTCCAGATGGTCGCCGAGATGGATGCCGGTGACGGCCTGACGCTCAAAAGCGAGAGTATCCATATCGATATCCTGAAGAGCGGCAGCAGCGTCCCCTACGTGGGGCTGATGGTCACCCACCGGGACGGCCGTATCCTTACCGGTGCCGACCACCTCTCCCCGGTCATCGAGGTGGGGCAGTACGAGAGCTGCGAGTTCAAGTTTGCCGCCTACGACCCCGGTACCACCCCGGCGGGTGTGGGCATCTACAGGAACGGCACGCTTCTCCAGACGGTGAGTGTCCCACGTACCGCCCAGACCTACCGGAACCGCTTCACGGAGCAGGGCCGGCAGCAGATGCAGCTGAAGGTCGGTGCCACCGCCTACACTTTCCACATAGACGTGGTCGAGAGCGGCATCGACATCAGCGAGGCCACCTACGGCCTTCAAGTGAAGCTTAGCCCGTCCGGCCGCAGCAACAGCGAGAGCGACCCGGCGCGGTGGGAGTATAACGGCGTGAAAACAATTTTCGAGGGCTTCGACTGGAGCAGCAACGGCTGGACGGGTGACAGCCTGAAACTGACGGGCGGGGCGAAGGCCGTCATCGGCTACCAGCTGTTCAAGGACGATGCCGGCGCCTCCGGCGCTACCATCGAGATGGAGTTCCGTGTATCGGGCGTGACGGACCGTCAGGGCGAGGTGATCAGCTGCATGGACAAGGGGAAAGGCCTTAGTGTCACGAGCGAGGAGGCGAGCGTCAAGACCGGCACCATCCTGCACTACACGAACGAGGACGGCGAGGACGCGAGCCGTGAAATCAAGATCGGCACGAAGTTCGCCCCCGAGAAGTGGCTGAAGGTCGCCTTCGTCATCGGCAAACGCGGTGACGGGCGCCTGATGGAACTTTACGTGAACGGCAACCGTGCCGGTGCTGACATCTACGACAACAGCTACTACTTCCGCCAGGACACCCCGGCGGGCATCACCGTCGACAGCGCGTCCGCCGATGTGGAACTGAAGAACATCCGTATCTACAACCGTGCCCTGAGCGATGACGAAGTCCTGGATAACCGGATGGTGGATGCCGGCAGCAGCGACGACATGATGCGCCTGTACGAGGAGAACGATATCCTGGGCGGCAGCGGCGACGTCGATATCGACAAACTGCGTTCCAAGGGGAAGGGCGTGATGCGCATCGTCCGCAAGGGCGGCCTTGACGAGGTGAACGAGACGAACAACAAGAAGACCGACTTCATCGCCGACGTCTATTTCTGGTCCCCTTTCGGCAAGGAGTACGACTTCGTCCTCCGCGACTGCTACATCCGCATCCAGGGTACCAGTTCCACGAAATACCCGAGCAAGAACATCCGCATCTACTTCACCAAGGGCGGCGCGAACCTCAGTTTCGAGATCAACGGTACCCCGGACCCCCTTGGTGGCAACAGGTATATGATGCGTCCCGGGAGCATCCCGATGGACCTGTTCTGCATGAAGTCCGACTATTCCGACTCGTCCATGTCCCTGAACACGGGCGGGGCGAAGCTGTACAACGACACGATGCTCGAACTGGGCCTTCTGACCCCTCCGCAGCGTTACCAGCTGGAACAGGCGGGCGGTGACCTGAACGCGGTGAAGATCCGGCAGAGCATCGACGGTTTCCCCATCGACGTGTTCAGCGCGGAGACCGCCGACGGGGAGAGCACCTACTACGGGCAGTACAACTTCAACAACGAGAAGAGCAAGAGCGGCCGGCTGTTCGGCATGGAGGGGCTTGACGGTTTCACCCCTTCCTGCCCGATGACGCTGGAGACGCTGAACAACGGCGAGAGGGTCTGCCTTTTCCAGAGTTCCAGCGACGCGGACCTTGCCGCCGGTTTCGATGCCGGCCTGGAAACCAACTATCCGGACGACGTGAAATGGGCGGGCCTGAACGCGGCCCAGCAGTCCGCGCTGAAACGCCTTTTCGGCTGGATCCGTTCATGTGTCCCGGCAAACGCTACCGCGGACGACCTGGCCACCTTCGTTAGCGACAAGTTCAGGAAGGAAATCGGGCAGTATTTTGACGTGGACCACCTGCTGACCTACTACGTGCACACCGACTACTTCGCGAGCGTTGACCAGCGCGCGAAGAACATCCTCCTGCGTACCTGGGACGGGCTGATCTGGTACACCAACTATTACGACGGTGACACCCAGCTTGCCAAGAGGAACGACTGTTTCCTTGCCTACGACTACACGATCGACCGTGACACGTGGGACGCGGAGGCGGGGAAATACGCCTTCGAGGGCCGCGACAGTTGGCTTTGGAACCTTGTCCTGGCCAACCTGCAGGACGAGCTGAAAGCCTGCGCCGCCGCTTACCGCGCGAAAATGACGGTCGAGCGCGTGCTGTCGATGCTTGACGTCGAGCAGGCGGGTAACTGGAGCGACCGTGCGTACAACAAGAGCGGCTACCTGAAGTATATCCGCCCGAACATGGAAGAGGTTTACGGCAAGAAATGGCCGTTCATCTACGCCCTGCAGGGAAGCAACGCCGCGCACCGCAGTTACTTCGTGAAGAACCGTTTCGCCCTCCTGGACGCCAAATACGGCACGAGCAACTTCACGAGTGACAACATCGACCTTTACATGGCCCGTACCGCCTCCGATGCCGCCGACGTGGTGAAGATCACGGCGAGCGAGGTGTACGCTTTCGGTTACGGCACGAACAACAGCCCCAATATCGGGGGTACCGGCATCGTGGAGGGCGGCAAGGTGGCCACCCTTCAAATCACGGGGGCCTACACGGTAAACGACCCCCTGCGTATCTACGGCGCGAGCCGCATGAGGGTGCTTGACATGACCGGCGCCTCGGACCGCCTGAAGAACGGCCTTGACCTGGGTAAATGTACCGTATTGCGTGAGCTGAACCTGCAAAGCCCCTCCACCGGCTCGACGGGCTGGTGGCTGAACCTCGGCAGCTGCCGCCAGCTGCGTAAGGTGAACCTGCGCAACCAGGCACAGGCCAAGACCGGGAGCAACACCAGCACCGAGCTTGACTTCACGAACCAGACCAAGCTGGAGGAACTTGACGCGAGAGGCACGCAGGTGCAGAGCGTGACCTTCGCCAAGGGTGCCCCTCTGACGAGGGCCTGGCTTCCCGGCACGCTGACCGTGTTGAAACTGGAATATCTGGGCAAACTGGCCACAAGCGGGCTCACGCTGGAGAACTACAGTAAAGTGAGGACGCTTATCGTGGACGGCTGTCCGGGACTGAACTGGGAAACCCTGCTGAACCGCTGTTCCGGCGTGGAACGCATCCGCGTGACCGGCATCGACCGGAAGGATGACGGCACGTGGCTGAACCGGTTCATGAAGATGGGCGGCGTGGACGCTGAAGGCAACGCCACGGACACGTGCGCGCTGGTGGGTACGGTGCGTCTTACCAACTATGTCGAGGATGAGAGATACGAGGCGTTGAAAGCCCATTTCCCGGAACTGAACATCCTCCAGCCCGAATACACGATGATCGAGTCCGACGATGATGTGGCCGACGATGCCAATATCAGTAACCCGGACAACAGGACAGGTTACAAGTACGGTACTCCTTACAGGACGAGCGGGCATATCGCCGCCATCCTGAAACATCGTCACCGTGTACTGGCGAAAGTGACCAGGAAGCCTACCACGCGCAGCGTGAAGATCGCGAATGTCGATACGACGGTGAACAACCTCGACGGCGAGATGACCTATTACCCGCTGGACGACGGCAATTCCAACCGTTACGCCGACGGCAGCGCCGCCAGACTTGACGGCAGCGAGGGCGACTGGATGATGTTCGAGCCGTTTTTCTGGTCAAAGGGCATCAACGACTACCTGAATGGCAAGCATTACTCCTGCTACAGCAGCAAGGGCCGGGACGACATGCCCTCCGTTCCTGATGCCGATATCCTCACGCTGGATGACATCAAGGAAGCCGGCGGCTACCTGAGCGGTCGTAAAATCATGAGCGGCAAGGACACGCTCGCGAACAGCTACAGTGCCGACACCACGTATTCCGTCTGCAAGGTGAACGTCAGCGGGCACAAGCGTGTCCGGTTCCCGAGCGTTCCCGGTACGAACCTTGTCGGCAGCGTGTTCACTGACAATACCGGCGCCGTAGTCAGTTCCATCGTTGTTCCGACCCTCTCCAACAAGTTCGAGGCGGGCATGTACCTGATCGCTGACGTTCCTGCCGGTGCCACAGCGCTGCACTTCTCCGTTCTGAACACCGCGGAGTTCGACAAGGTAGTGCTTTCCAATTCCGACAGGATCGAGGACATGGAGCCGGATTGGGTAGCCAATGACGAGCACCTTTGCGCGGTTGTGGGCAGTTCGGTTGTCGGTTCCAAGCTCCGCGCCTGTATCACCGGCGGCAGCACTACGGCGAGCATGAGCTGGGCCGACTTCCATTATTACTCGGTACAGCGTGGTATGCAGCAGATTGACGCGCTGATGCACTCCCGTATCGCCAACCTCTTCTACGCCGCCTATGGCCGTCGTGACAGCCAGGAACAATGCGGCGCGGGTCAGCATACTAACAACCGTACCACCGGCGGTACCGCTTCACACGGCATGACCGATACGATCGGTTATGAAGAGGCGCACGCCATCAACCCGAACGTGACGAACTCGCTTGTGGACAATATGGTCCACCAGTACGCCTGGTATCGCGGCGAGGATGACTACGGCGGTGCTACTGTCACGCAGGTGAACAATATCTGCTGCCTTGGCTACGAGGATATCTACGGTCATAAGTATGACATGATGGACGGCGTTGACCTTCCTAATGATAGCGGCAACGCCGGCAAGTGGCGCATCTGGATGCCTGACGGCACGACCCGTATGGTGAAAGGAGGCACAAGCTCGGGCGTATGGATAACGGCCATTGCACATGGCAAGTACATGGACGTGGTTCCGGTGGGTTCCGTTTCGGGTTCTTCCTCGACGCATTACTGCGATATGTACTACATATCCACCGCAGCCAGCCGTGTGGTCTATCGCGGGTGCTACGATGCGTATGCGATTGGCGGCGTGTCGAATGCGAATGCGCATAACGATGCATCGAACTCGAGCACGAATGTCGGCTCCCGTCTGGCCTTCCGCGGCCGGCTCGTCAAGGCGGCAAGCGTCGCTGCGTTCAAGTCGATAAGCGAGGTGGCATGACCGGCCGCGTAAAGCGTCAAAGCGGGAGCGAAGCGACAAAACGTCCGGTGTTCCCCGAACAAGGGGAACGCCGTTCTTTACGGGCGTCAGCCCGTTGAAAAATTTTTGTTTCCGGGGTTTTGTAGCTGTTTGTTAAATAATAATTTATGAAAAATCGTACTTTTGCATTCAAATTAAAAGGTGGCGCTTCCCCATAAGCCGTGTGGTTTATCGTGGCAACAACAACGCGAACCCGAATGGCGGTGTCTCGATGTCGAATGCGAACAACGATTTCTCGAATACGAACACGAACGTCGGTTCTCGTCTGAACAACAATCGAAAAGAAATTTTAATCGGCGTACAACACCGGGGACTTGTCCCCACCGTGGTGCCGAGGGAAGCAAGCCTCAGTAACAGCAGCCTTTTCGGGGCTGGAAAACTGAAAAATAGAGTGTCGGGTAGGGTTTGGTAGGCCGGAAACGGTTCGAAGAAGCCGGGCCCGGGGGATTGAAGGCCCCGTATTAAAAACAAGAAAAGGTATTTATGCGCAGAGTTGGTCATATCATCGAGGAGATTGTGGAGCCTTCCAACATGGAGGCCTCGTTCCGGCAGGTCCTTCGCGGCAGGAAACGTAAACGCAGCCGCCAGGGGTGCTATCTGCTTGCGCATAAGCCCGAGGTATTGAAGGAACTGACCGCACAAATTGCATCCGGCACTTTCCGCGTGAAAGACTACCGTGAGCGTGATATTGTGGAGGGCGGGAAACTACGCCGGATTCAGGTGATCCCGATGAAGGATCGTATTGCCGTGCATGCCATCATGGCGGTGGTGGACCGCCATTTGCGGAAACGTTTCATCCGTACTACCTCTGCCAGTATCAAGAAACGGGGGATGCACGACCTTCTGGCGTATATCCGTCGTGATATGCGTGAGGATCCGGAAGGTACGCGTTACTGCTACAAGTTCGATATCACGAAGTTCTACGAAAGTGTGAAACAGGATTTCGTGATGTATTGCGTGAACCGGGTTTTCAAGGACTTCAAACTTATGGCTATGCTGGAAAGTTTTGTCCGTCTGATGCCCGAGGGTTTGAGTATCGGGCTGCGTAGCTCCCAGGGGCTGGGTAATTTGCTTTTGTCTGTGTTTTTGGACCATTATTTGAAGGACAGGTACGCCGTCCGTCATTTCTACCGTTATTGTGATGACGGCGTTATACTGGGTAAAACGAAAGCGGAATTGTGGAAGATTCGTGATGCCGTCCATGGGCATGTTCAGCGGGTCGGTCTCGATGTGAAGGAGAACGAGCGCGTGTTTCCCCTGGGCGAGGGCGTTGATTTTCTGGGGTATGTGACTTTCGGTGCGGACCACGTCCGCCTGCGCAAGCGTATCAAGCAGAAATTCGCCCGAAAAATGCACGAGGTAAAATCGAGAAGAAGGAGGCGTGAGCTGATAGCGTCGTTCTACGGGATGGCCAAGCACGCCGACTGTCATACGTTGTTTAAAAAATTAACAGGCAAAGACATGAGATCATTCAAAGACTTGAACGTCGCTTATAAGCCCGAAGACGGCAAAAAGCGATTTCCCGGGGTGGTGGTAAGCATCCGGGAACTGGTAAACTTACCGATTGTAGTGAAGGACTTCGAGACGGGCATCAAGACCGAGCAGGGAGAAGACCGCTGTATCGTGGCCATCGAGATGAACGGTGAGCCGAAGAAGTTCTTCACCAACAGCGAGGAGATGAAGAACATCCTCTCGCAAGTGAAAGAGATGCCCGACGGCTTTCCTTTTGAAACAACCATCAAGACGGAAACCTTCGGGAAAGGTCGAACCAAATACGTATTTACATGAAACGAGTTGAAGGAACAGCTGGGGTGAAGCTGCTGGAATGCGTGAACCCGGTGAAGAACACGTGGCGCGTCCGTTGGGACGTGCGGGAAAGGGAGGACGGTTCTGCCGACTATATGGAGGAGAACATTTTAGGGAAGCCCTCCCGTGAGATAATAAGAACCGTTATCCTAGGCTGGTACAACGAAGAGATCGACCGGGAGATACTTTCCGGCTTCGTTTACGAGGGTATGCCGGTGTGGCTGTCAAGCGAGAACCAGTTCAACTACAAGGCGGCCCACGACCTTGCCGTGCAGAACGGCGGCGCGACGCTTCCGGTGACGTTCAAGTTCGGGACGGATGAGGAGCCCCGGTACCGGACGTTCGGGAAACTGGAGGAACTGACGGACTTCTATACGAAAGCCATGAAGCACATCCAGGATACACTGGCTGACGGCTGGAAAAAGAAAGACGCTTTTGATCCGGAGAAGTACCGGGTGGAATAAATCCTTCGGGGGAGGATAAGAAAAAAAGCCCCCGGCCTGTTAAAAAGTAACGCCAATCACTTTTATAAACATGAAACGCCAAACCGCGCGACCGGGGGCAAATACCCTCTGTCACGGTTTGACGTTTTTTTTGTTGTCTAAAAAATGATTGGCGATGCAAAGATATAATTTTTTTGTTGTATGAAAGTGATTGAGATACTAAACTTTAACCGGGAGCTGTTGAAAAGGCTCCAGGCGGCCGGCATCCGTCTGGAGGATGCCCGGTATATTGACCTGTATGCGGACTATACCCGCCTGCTGGATCAGGGTGAAAAAGTCTCGTATGCTGTGGCCGTATTGTCCGAAAAGTATTCGGTGAGCGAGCGCAAGGTTTATGCCTTGGTAAAACGCTTCCAGAGCGACTGCAAGACGCTTGCAGTGTGAACGGGGTGTTTTATGCCGTAGGGAGTGCCGTTTCCCCTTATCTTTAGGGTGTTTCAATTTTAGAAGGAGGAAATGGCTATGAACAAGTATTATCGTATCCTGGACAAGATTCTTGCCACGGGAAAAACACAGACCAACAAGAAGGGAAACATACAGTACCTTCTGAACGAGCAGCTGTCACTGACACCGGCGGACCTGCTCGACATATTCGAGGGGCATAATATCGCCCGCAAGAAACTCCGCAGCGAGCTCCAGCTGTTCATGCAGGGGGAACGTAACGTGGAGAAGTACCGGGAGGCCGGTATCAACTGGTGGGATTATTGCGGTTCTATCCTGGTGAACAGTTATCCGACCTATTTCGAGAAGCTGCCGCCGTTGATAGCGAAAATCAACCGGGAGAAACGCAACAGCAAGAACTACGTGCTTTTCCTGGGTGAGACCGGTGCGGAAAGCAACCAGGCACCCTGTCTGAGTCTGGTACAGTTCCAGCTGGACGGTGGTGAACTGGTTCTGTCCGCCTACCAGCGCAGCAGCGACGCGAACCTCGGGCCGCCTTCCGATATTTACCACCTGTACCTGATGGCGCGGCAGATAGAACTTCCCCTGAAATCGATCACACTTTACCTGGGTAATGTGCATATCTATGAGAACAATATCCCGGGCACCCGTGCGCTGATCGGCGGTGACGAGACGGTCCGCTTCGGGCTGAACGTGTAGTTTGCTGTATGTATCTTGCAGCGGGAACAGTTCATGTTTCCCGCTGTTTTTCGTTTATTTTGGGGACCTTTGCGGCCGTTTTAAAGCAGAATGAAATGAAAAAGATGTATTTGTCCGCCCCGCTTCCTTTCGTGGGGCAGAAACGCATGTTTGCGAAGGAATTTATCAAGGTGCTGGGACAGTTCCCGGACAGCACCGTATTTGTGGACCTGTTTGGCGGCTCGGGCCTGCTGTCACATATTACCAAATGTGTCAGGCCTGATGCCGTCGTTGTGTATAACGACTTCGACAACTACCGCCAGCGGCTTGCAAATATCCCGGCCACCAATGTGCTGTTATCCGATTTGCGCCGGATAGCTGAAGGGGAACCCAGAAACAAACGTATAACCGGGGAGGTTCGCGATAAAATGTTTGCCCGTATTGAGAGGGAAGAGAAGGAGCACGGCTACGTGGATTATATCACGATTTCCGCATCCTTGTTGTTCGCCATGAAATATGTGACCAGTTTGGAAGGAATGAAGAAAGAAGCCATCTACAATAGGATTCGGCAGACAGACTATCCCGAAGCAAAGGATTATCTGGAAGGACTGACTATAACCGGCGAAGACTACAAGGAAGTGTTCAAACGTTACAAGGATGCGCCGGGTGTGGTGTTTCTTGTGGATCCGCCGTACCTTTCTACTGAGGTGGGTACTTATAAGATGTTCTGGCGTCTGGCCGACTATCTGGATGTACTGACCGTTCTGAAAGGGCATTCGTTCGTGTACTTCACTTCGAACAAGTCCTCCATTTTAGAACTGTGCGACTGGATGGACCGAAACCCATTTGTCGGTAGCCCATTCAAGGAATGCAGGAGAGTGGAGTTTAGTGCAAACGTAAACTATCAAGCTAAATATACAGACATGATGCTGTACACGAAGCCGGATGAAGTGCCGGGTATAGCAGCTTAACACTGCATAAAGATAGTGAATTATTTTGAATCTGCAATGGCTTTCAAATGATATTTTAAGGCGTTCAAAGAGGGTTCAAGTGAAAGACAAACGGTGGGCTTTGGTCGTGCAGAATAGGACCGCGCTCACCGTTTTTCTTGTACGCGTCGTTTTTGTACTTTTTGAAACGCATCGTTTTTGTTAATCGGCACGTCTGGTTTTTCCGGATTTAAACGGTCTGCCCATTTCTTTCCTACCAGGCCGATTTTTCCAATCACGGCTTCATTATGATACTGGTCATTAAAACGTTTCAGATGATAAATCTTATTTTTATCAAGTGGCGGAAAACGTACACTTCCATCTTCTTTAATCTCAAATTCGCGTACGTAAGTGTCTACATAATAATCATTATCCGAAAAGTTTTGAAAAGCATTGACTTCATACATAAAACCATTCTTGAACGTTTGTCCGAAGCGCACGTATGATTTATGAGTATTAAATGACCCGTAAGAATAGGAAGCGTCCATAAACCACTTTCCGGGTTGCTTGTTGGTGACAATATTAACCACTCCCCCAATAGCATCGGTTCCGAATCCTACAGGAACCACTCCTTTATAGACTTCTATACGGTCGGCAAAATTAATAGGAACATTGTTCAAATCGAATGCGGCACCGGCTCCCTCCTGTGGTATGCCGTCAATGAAGATTTTCACATGTTTCCCGCTAAAGCCATCGATATACAATTGCATATCCGATCCCACTCCACCTGATTCGCGGAGTTTTACACCAGGCACTTTAGTCAGTGCACCCGCCAAAGTCTGCGTACTGTTATGCAATTTCTTCGCATCAATGGCTACCGCATTAAAAGCAGACTGATTCACACGACCGACTCCGGATGTCGTGACCAGCACCTCTCCCAGTTCTTTTACCGCCGGCGCGATAGTGACGTTTACTTTTATTCTTTCTCCCTTGGCTAATTTAACTTTCTTTTCTACCGTTTGATAACCGATAGCCGAAACGACGAGTGTATATTCACCGGCTGTAGTTTTCAAATGATATATACCTTTTTCATCTGTATAGCATCCTTGGTTGGTTCCTTTCAGATAAACTGTCGCAAAATCCACCACTTCTTTCTCCGTGGACATCACTCTGCCTGAAATTAAACTACTACGATGACGCCCATGTTGTGAATATACGGATACGGAAAACAAGAATGCCAGAAAAACCAAAAAATATTTATTGCTCATCTCCTTTTTACCTTTTTACTTTATAACCTTTTCATTGCTCTAAAAGCGATGCAAAGGTAAGCAGAAAGAGGGATGTCAAACAATCCCTATCTATTGGTAAAAATAAGACAACAAAAATGAGGTATATAGATATGTACAATACCTATATATAAGTAAATACTAGATAATTTAAATAAAAAAAGAAAAGAAACCCTACTTCAGCCAACTCGCCAACGCACGTTCCGTTACCTCCCACAACTGCTCTTTCTGTACATGATTCGTGTATTTATCAGACAAGTTTTTCCGGTGGTTATTAACATACAGTTGCCCTGTCACACCGGCTTCCTTCTCGTCCAACAGTAAACCGATTGCCGTAGAAGCCCCTTTCTTGGGTTTACGGATAAAAGGACGGAAAAAAATATCCGTCAACGGATCGAACCACTTGTGCATAGTGATGATATCAGTAGAAACAATTCCCGGATCGGCAGCATTGACGCTAATCCCTTTCTCTCGAAGTTGCTCGGAAAGTTCGAAAGTAAACAATAATAAAGCCAGCTTCGTGTTACTGTAAACAGGAATCCTCCAAAACGTTCCCGTTTTCCCTCTATGAAAGAAATCCGGGAAGTCGAGCTTGCCGATTGCGTATGTACAGGAAACCATATTTACGATACGCGCTCCACGCACCATCAGCGGAATTAATTTCCGGGTAAGCAGATAAGGTCCCATGTAGTTCACACTTACCGTTCGTTCGAATCCTTCGGAAGTAGTATGAAAACCTGTCTCCATCGTTCCGGCATTATTCATTAACAAAGAGATGGGAAGATTCCTTTCTAAGATCTGACTGGCAAAAGCAACTACGGATTGCATGGAAGATAAGTCAATAGCCATAACCTCCAAATCCGGGTTTCCGGTTTCCTTGCTCAAACGTTCACGAACAACCTCCGCTTTCTTCGGATGATAACAAGCCATTATGATTCGATAACCGGCTTTGGCTACGGCACGTGTTATTTCTGTTCCCATTCCTCCGTCCGCACCGGTGATGATTGCCCATTTCATTTCACTCATTTTTTCTCCAGTTTATCAATCTCCTTTTGTAAAGAGGAAGGTAATTGTTCTTTCAAATGTTGATGACAAGCCATTTCTATCGTATACATACGTCCTATGCAATAATTACTGTGTCCACAGTTGCAACGTGCTTGTTCCTCCTGTTTCATCCGGTTCACGAATCCCGGTTCGTTGAGTAACGCTCTCGCCATCTGCACGGCATCAAAACCGGAATCGAGCACTTCATCTATTTTCTGACGGGAAACAAGACCACCGACATAAATCAACGGCGCATCCGGAAGAGCCGCACGGAATTTCAATGCATCTTCAAGGAAATAGGCCTCTTTGAAGGGCACAGAGGGTATCATCCATTTGCCAAACATACGGACTCCGTATTTCAGCCACCAACAATTCATATAGTAAGACATCGAACGAATCGGCATGGCACCTCTCATTACATACATCGGCGCTTTGCTGACAAAACCACCACTCAACACCAATCCATGAGCACCAAGTTCCAACAGACGTTTGGCCACTTGTATGGATTCGTCTATCTCCATTCCTCCTTTGAAGCCGTCGCGCATATTCATTTTTACGAAAACTGCCATATCACTGCCTGCCGCTTTCATCACTTCTTCCATCACCATATCCATAAAACGCATCCGGTTTTCGAGCGAACCGCCATATTCATCTTTCCGATGATTGGTGTAGGGAGACAGGAATTGACTAATCAAATAGCCGTGCCCCGCATGTACTTCAACGGCGTCAAACCCGGCTTTCCTCGCCAGATTGACTGCATTTCCATACGCTTTCGCCATTTCCGGCAGCTCCTCTTTTTCCATTCCACGCACAAACGTAGGAGAATAGAGGTTGAAGCCTGAAGATGCGGATATAGGAGTGACACCACATATATTTTTATGGGACATATTTCCACAATGCCCGATTTGTATACCTACTGCGGCACCTTCATCGTGCACGGCTTTTGTCAGTTCGTGTAAACGGGGAATAATGGACGGACGCAACCACAACTGACGGTCGAAAGAAAGTCCGCTTTGTGTCACGGCAGCATAAGCCACTGTTGTCATACCCACTCCCCCCGCAGCTACCGACCGATGGTAATCCAGCAACATCTGCGTGGGAGTATTCTCCGGACACATGCTCTCAAAAGCTGCCGAACGGATCGTTCGATTCCGCAGCGTCAAAGGGCCAAAGGTGACCGGGCTAAAAAGTTTAGATTCCATAGTAGTTGATATTTTATTTAAGTCATACGTAAGTCATGATAAAAAACGCCCCTAATAAAGGAAAGGGAACACTCGTTTCCGTTCTCCCACTGCGTCTCCGAATTCTTCGCGGTAACGGCACCAAATGGCGTTGGCACGGGGAACAAGGTTAGCAATCGTCCACCAAAGGAAGACCAGACCGGAAAGTGAACAAGTGAGTATCGCCCAACCTGCCCATTCTACTATCTCGCCGAAATAGTTGGCGGAAGTGACATAACGGTACATTCCTTTTTGAGGCAGATAATGCCGGGTGTCTCCCGGTTTGCGCAAATGACGGATGATATAATCCGACTGCCAGTTCAACAGCATACCTGCGAAAAAGAGCAGTGTGCCGAAAATAAACCACGGTGAAGTGAACCAGCCGGCTTGATACATCGTTTCGGGAGCAAGATAGAAAATCCATTTCCCTTGCATATAACCATTCAGCAAATTAAAAAGAACTCCCATCGACATGATTGCCAGTGGCATCTTACTTTTCCCTTTCAATAGCAAAGGGAAGATGAAAGCACGCTGAAAATAGTGAATTTGAAAGAAGAGGAAGAAAGTGAAAATCACCGGTTCAAACCGACGTTCGGAATAGATCCACATCACGCACATCACCACAAAAACCGGAGCTTCCATCAATATCCAGGCTAGCTTATTGGAGATAGCTACTCCCCACGATGCTGTGCGGAAAATACCATATCCGGCTTTCACAAAGTAAAGGGCGATAAAAACAAACAAAGCAATCAGGCTCATCACCCCCAGAAACAGATTAAAAGTATCTATACTCATACCGATCTATTTTGTAACACGCAAAAATAACAAAAATGAGATAAACGACGATACAAAAAATAGAAAGAATCTGAAGTACATTCTTTTACGAACATAAAAAAGGAGAAAATATAAAATTTCCCGGATGCGCTTCTGAAATGATCAGGCACACATCCGGGATTACTTATCTATTTAATAAAAGGATTGATTCTTATCAGCGTTTCTTAATTGGGATATAAGCCAAATCATCAAGTACATTTTTATAAGCCGGGCGGATAATCCGTTTACCGTCGAAGGTCAATTCTTCATTGCGGTGTGCACACCAGCCTACGATACGTGCCATGGCAAACAGTGGAGTGAAGATTTCCTGCGGCAAACCGATCATTTCATACACGAAGCCCGAATAGAAATCGATATTGCTGGACACTGTCTTTCCGTTGTTTTTAACCCGTCCGAAAGTAGCGATGGCACGTTCTTCCAACAGTTCGAGGAAAGCAAATTCGCTTTCTCTGCCTTTTTCACGGGCAAGGTCGCGAGCCAGTTCTTTCAATAGAAGAGCACGAGGGTCGGAGATGGTATAAACGGCATGTCCGATACCATAGATCAATCCGGTTTTGTTATACACTTCTTTGTTCAACATTCGGGTGTAGTAAGTGTCTATCTCATCTACACTTGTCCAGTCTTTGATATTTTCCTTCAGGTGCTGGAACATGTCAGCAACCTGAATATTGGCACCTCCGTGAAGCGGGCCTTTCAGCGAACCGATACCTGCGGCGATGGCCGAATAAGTATCTGTTCCGGTAGAAGAAGTAACGCGAACGGTGAAAGTGGAGTTATTACCACCACCGTGCTCTGCCTGAAGAATCAATAACAAATCGAGGGTACGTGCATCCAGTTCGGTATAGTCTTTTTTCAGCATATACAGGAAATTCTCGGCAATAGAGAGCTTTTCCTGCGGATGGCGGATATGCAGAGAACGTCCGAAAGTAGCATGACGAAGCATATTATAAGCATAAGCGATGATAGTGGGGAACTTTGAAATCAGTTCAATACTCTGACGCATCAGGTTATCCCGGGAGGTATCATCCGCATTTGCGTCAAAACGATACATTTCCAATACGCTGCGTGAAAGAATATTCATGATGTTGTTTCCTTCCAACTCGATGATGTTCATTTTCGTTTTCTGTTCCAACGGCATATTGTCATTAATCAACTCACGGAAAGAAAGCAATTCTTCTTTATCCGGCAGACGTCCGGAAAGCAATAGGTAAGCCACTTCTTCGAAGCCAAAGCGTTTCTCTTTGATTATAGCGTGAGAAATATCTTCTACATCATAACCGCGATAGAACAGTTTTCCCGGTATGGGTTTCAGTCCCCCCCCCGGAACACGTTCATATCCTACTACATTACCGATTCTGGTTAAACCTACCAATACACCTGTGCCGTCTTCATTACGCAATCCGCGCTTCACATCAAACTTGGAGAACAATTCTGTATCAATCCGGGTAGCTTCCTTCATTTCCTCGGAAAGCTTGTAAATCAAGTACTCTTTTTTCATCTTTCTTCGTTTTTTATTCGTTACTTTTGTTTTTCAATTCTTTCCACGATCTCACGAGTGAAAGCGGAAGTAGAGAGGGAGGTTCCATTCGGCATAAAACGGGCTAAATCGTGTGTAGCACGAGCGTCCAAGAAGCTTTGTTCCAAGGCTTTCTCTATCAGAGCAGCCGCTTCTTTCCAGTCAAAATATTCGAGCATCATTACTGCCGAAAGGATAATAGAACAAGGGTTCACCACATCTTTTCCCGCAATATTGGGGGCTGTTCCGTGAGTCGCTTCAAAGATGGCATGACCTGTCTGGTAGTTGATGTTTGCTCCCGGAGCGATGCCGATACCGCCTACCATGGCCGCCAGTTGGTCGGAAACGTAGTCTCCATTGAGGTTTAAGGTGGCTATTACGGAATATTCTTCGGGAATCAGGAGTGTATTTTGTAAGAAAGCATCTGCAATGCAATCTTTTATCACCAGTCTGCCATCTGCCAAAGCATCGCCAAATTCACGTTGCGCCAGTTCGTAGCCCCATTTTTTGAAACCACCTTCGGTAAACTTCATGATATTCCCTTTATGCACCAGTGTTACGGAAGGCAAATGATGGTCGAGCGCATACTGGCAGGCAGCACGTACAAGACGCTCCGTGCCCTCACGTGATACAGGTTTCACACCGAAAGAAGAGGTTTCCGGGAAACGGACTTTTGTCACGCCCATTTCGTCTTTCAAGAATTGATAGAACTTTTCAGCTTCCGGAGTTCCGGCTTCCCATTCGATACCTGCATAAATATCTTCCGTATTTTCACGGAACACACACATATTCACTTTCTCCGGTGATTTGACAGGCGACTGTACTCCCTGATACCAACGAACCGGACGAAGACAGACGTATAAATCAAGTGTCTGACGCAGTGCTACGTTCAACGAACGGATTCCACCTCCGACAGGAGTTGTCAACGGACCTTTGATTCCTACCAGGTATTCCTGAAAGGTTTCCATTGTTTCATCCGGCAACCAGGAACCAGTCGCGTTGAAGGCACGTTCTCCCGCCAACACTTCTTTCCATTCGATCCGACGTTTGCCGCCGTATGCTTTCCGGATAGCTGCGTCCACTACGGCTTGCATGGCAGGAGTTACTTCGGCTCCTACTCCATCGCCGGTAATATAAGGTACGGTAGGCACATCGGGTACCAACAGCGTACCATCTGTTTGCATGGTTATTTTGCTCATTTTTTATCTTGTATTTAAGGCAGAACCGGCACGGAACCAAGCTATCTGCTGTTCATTATAGGTATGTTGCACTTCAAAACTTTCTTTCGTTCCGTCTTCGTGATGAAGAATAATCGTCAGATTGCGCCCCGGTGCGAAATGGACTAAGCCTGATACGGACAAAAGATCGTGTTCCCGAATCTTGTCATAGTCTACTTTATCTACAAAAGTAAGAGCAAGCATTCCTTGTTTTTTCAGATTTGTTTCGTGGATACGGGCAAAACTCTTAGCCAAAATGACACGTACATTGAGGAAGCGTGGTTCCATGGCTGCATGTTCACGGCTGGAACCTTCTCCATAATTCTCTTCGGCAACAACAATAGACGGAATACCTTCGGATTTATACATCTTTGCCGTACCGGAAACTGTTCCATAAGTATTTGTCGAACGATTCCAAACACTATTCGTTTCACCATTGAAAGCATTGACAGCTCCCATCAGCATATTGTCGGAAATATTCTCCAAATGTCCCCGGAAGCGGAGCCATGGACCTGCCATAGAGATATGGTCGGTAGTACATTTTCCCTGTGCTTTAATCAATAAAGGCATGTTCAGCAAGTCCTGTCCGTCCCATGCCGGGAAAGGAGTCAGAAGCTGGAGACGTTGGGAATCCGGTTTTACCCTGATTTCCGTTTTTGCTCCGTGGGGGGCAATATATCCCTCATTTCCCTGTTCAAAACCTTTCAAAGGAAGTTCATCTCCTACAGGCTCGGAGAGTTTCACTTTTTCTCCGTTATGATTCACCAGTCTGTCTTTCAACGGGTTGAAACAGAGATCACCGGCTATTGTTAACGCCATCGTTAGTTCCGGAGAAGCTACAAACGCGTATGTGTTGGGATTACCGTCAGCGCGTTTGGCAAAATTACGATTGAAAGAGGTGACGATTGAGTTTTTTCGTGTCGGATCGTCCGTCTGACGTTTCCACTGACCGATACAAGGTCCACAAGCATTTGCCATAATCGTGGCTCCCAACCGTTCAAAAGCTTCAATCATACCGTCTCTTTCGGCAGTAGCCCGGATTTGCTCCGAACCCGGATTGACGATCAGCGGAGAAGCGACGCTCAAATTCTTTTCTGTCACCTGCTTTGCCAGAGAAGCTGCACGGCTCAAATCCTGATAAGAAGAATTGGTACATGAACCTATCAAGCCCACCTCCATTTTACGAGGGTAGCCGTTCAATAACACTTTTTCTGCAAATTCAGAGATAGGAGTAGCGGCATCCGGTGTAAACGGCCCGTTTATATAAGGTTCGAGTTCTGACAAGTCAATTTCAATCACACGGTCGTAATAGTTGGATGGTTCGTCGGTCACAATGTCGTCTGCACGAAGGTCTGCACCAACAGATTCAGCCCAATCGACTACACAATCTCTTCCGGTAGCTCTCAAATAAGTAGCCATGCGTCCGTCAAACGGGAATAAAGAGGTAGTAGCTCCAACTTCGGCACCCATATTGCAAATGGTAGCTTTCCCGGTAGCAGAAAGGGATTCGGTTCCGGGACCAAAATATTCGATAATAGCATTCGTTCCTCCTTTTACGGTAAGGATGCCGGCCAGTTTCAGAATCACGTCTTTCGGAGAGGTCCAACCGCTTAGTTTTCCGGTCAGACGGACACCGATAATCTTCGGCATTTTCAGCTCCCATTCCATTCCTGTCATCACATCCACGGCATCCGCACCACCAACACCGATAGCCACCATGCCCAGTCCGCCTGCATTAGGCGTATGAGAGTCTGTTCCCACCATCATACCGCCGGGGAAAGCATAGTTTTCGAGCACTACCTGATGGATAATTCCTGCTCCCGGTTTCCAGAAGCCGATACCATAACGGGAAGATACATCACGGAGGAAGTCGTATACTTCTTCATTGGTTAGTCTTGCCGTAGCAATATCCGCCTTTGCACCTTTATACGCCTGTATCAAGTGATCGCAATGCACTGTTGAAGGCACAGCCACCTGATCCTTACCTGCATTCATAAATTGAAGCAATGCCATCTGCGCAGTTGCATCCTGCATAGCCACACGGTCGGGACGGAAATTCACATAATCCTCCCCCCGTTTGTAATCTTTCAAATCGGCTACATCATACAGATGAGCATACAAAATCTTCTCGGCCAACGTCAAAGGGCGTTTCAGTATAGCCCGTACGTGTTCTACCTTTCCTTTATAAGCAGCGTAGAAAGCTTCTAACATAGTCACATCATATACCATATTGCTTTTTGTTTTTTTAGTCTATCTATTAAAATAACGAACGACGTTCGAGTAATGTTTAACAAAATGAAATATTTTTTCTACCCGGAACGAAGATTTGTTACCTTTGCGCCTATTATGAGTAATAATCCGAAAAGTCCCATTATAGACCTTCAGCAGCAGCAACTCCTCCTGCGGATGGAGTATGAATATGAGAAGGAAGAATTTAAGCGGCAGACCGAAACAATGGGCGTTGCCCGTAAAGTGAAGCGCGGTCTCTGCTGGTATCCTGTCTCTCTTGGCCGAAGTTACTACAATTCGCTGAATCAGCTTGTAATAGATATTACACGGACCGAAAATAAAGAAATAGAGCATTCCTTTGAGTTCGGCCGTCCTGTTTGCTTTTTCCACCAGTCATTCGAAGGAAAAGTGAAGTATATGGATTTCATCGCTACCGTCAGCTTTGCCGACGAAGAACGAATGGTCGTTGTACTCCCCGGAGCGGGAGCTTTAGCGGAACTGCAAACTGACGGTATACTGGGGGTACAACTTTATTTTGACGAAACATCGTACCGGGCCATGTTCGAGGCACTGGAAGACACGATACGCGCCAAAGACAACCGCCTGGCGGAACTGCGCGACATTTTGTTGGGTACCCAAAAACCGGGATTCCGCGAATTATATCCTGTCCGCTTTCCATGGCTGAACAGTACACAGGAAACAGCAGTCAACAAGGTGCTATGTACGCGTGACGTATCTATTGTTCACGGTCCTCCGGGAACCGGAAAGACAACGACTCTTGTCGAAGCGATTTACGAAACGTTACACCGGGAACCACAAGTGCTTGTCTGTGCACAAAGCAACACGGCTGTCGACTGGATTTGTGAGAAACTGGTAGACCGGGGAGTACCCGTGCTCCGCATTGGAAATCCGACCCGAGTCAACGACAAAATGCTTTCATCCACCTACGAACGCCGGTTTGAAAGTCATCCTGCCTATCCGGAGCTTTGGGGAATCCGTAAATCTATCCGCGAAATGGGTAGCCGGATGCGCCGGGGTAGTTATTCTGAACGGGAAGGAATGCGTAATCGCATGAGTCGTCTCCGCGACCGTGCCACGGAGTTGGAAATACAAATCAATGCCGATCTTTTCGACAGTGCCCGTGTGATTGCTTCTACCCTAGTCAGCAGCAACCACCGCCTGCTCAACGGACGTCGTTTTTCGACTTTATTCATCGACGAAGCTGCACAAGCCCTCGAAGCTGCCTGCTGGATCGCTATCCGCAAAGCAGACCGGGTCATCCTTGCAGGAGATCATTGTCAGCTTCCGCCGACTATCAAATGTATAGAAGCTTCCCGTGGAGGATTGGATCATACATTAATGGAAAAAGTCGTTCAACAAAAACCTTCCGCGGTCTCTCTATTAAAAGTACAGTACAGAATGCATGAAACCATCATGCAGTTTCCCTCCGACTGGTTTTATCACGGAGAACTGGAAGCTGCTCCGGAAGTACGCTATCGGGGGATTCTTGATTTCGACACTCCCATGAACTGGATCGATACTTCAGAGATGGACTTTCACGAAGATTTTGTAGGAGAAAGCTTCGGACGCATCAATAAGCAGGAAGCCAACCTACTACTGCAAGAACTGGAAACTTACATCGAACGTATCGGCAAAGAGCGAATACTGGATGAAAGAATTGATTTCGGTCTGATTTCGCCATACAAGGCACAAGTGCAATATTTGAGAGGAAAAATAAAAGGAAGCAGCTTTTTACGCCCTTTCCGCAGCCTCATCACCGTGAATACGGTAGACGGCTTTCAGGGACAGGAGCGAGACGTTATTTTCATCAGTCTCGTACGTGCCAACGAGGACGGACAAATCGGGTTTCTAAATGACTTGCGAAGAATGAATGTAGCGATTACGCGGGCACGAATGAAACTTGTTATATTAGGAGATACCTCCACCCTTGCCAAGCATCCTTTCTATAAAAGGTTGATGTTATTCATTAAAAAGGAGGATTAAATACTTAATCCTCCTTTTAACAAAGCACACTTTCTCCCGAAACCACACTTTTTTTAACACAAACAAAACAAACAATATTTTACATCAGTACTATTCTTAATTTTTCACCCTCAAAGATAGTCGATTATTCCAATGCACTCCAACTATTTCCACCATTTTATTTGCGGATCGCGCGTTTTTGCCCATTCTGCAAATTTAGGATATGTTTTATCAATGCGCTGATTCTCCTTTTTAAGATCTAAATTCAAAATAGAAGCGTCCAAACGAGCATCTACATGAATTGCAAACGGAAAACCATCTTTGCAAATGAAATAGGCACCATCTACATCACCACGAGAAATATCAGCTCCGGAAGGGAAACGATTATTCGCACCAGTCGTCGGCTTATGATCTGTCAGATGGACTTCTGTGGCAGAGTTGAATACTTTTATAAAAGGGTTATAAGGAGCTACCACCACTGATTTATCAAGAGTAGGGTTATTAAATTGTATGGATACCGTATATGTCTTCTCTTGAATATTCTGATTAATCATATCCTCCGCATTCACATTGGATACTCCCAATTCAGCTTTAGCATCCTTGAATAATGTTATCACATTACCTGAATAGGAAGTAATTTCATCGCCATTGATTATTACTTGGGACGCTTTACTCAAATCGAAAGGAACCTCATACGCAAACGAGTTTTTATAATTAGCTCCCGTCCAAGCCAATGTGAACTTATCAATAATATTAAGAACTTTATTATCTATATTATAATCAACACTTGACTGATATTTCATGACTACATCATTCAAGTCATAATCTCCTTGTTCAGGCCAGTTATCTTCAAAGCCAAGCACTCCAGAATACTTTTCTGTTCCTTGTCGATCACCCGGATTAGGAACATCCGGAACTTCAATAGCAGCAATAGGATTAGAAGAGATAACGAAAGCAACATCATTATAGTCATTTTCACCGTTTTTCCAGTCTTCCATAGTGATAACATTCACTCTATCACCTGCTTTATTTTTTGCTGCAAAAATTGCAGTGTGAGAAATTTTGTCACTATTCAAAGATTTGGTTGAGTAGAACATATTCCCATTAGCCTTAACACCTCTCCAACCGTCATTCCAAATTAGGAAACCAATCTTTGTACCTGCTGGGATACGTTCCGGTTCTTCTTCCGGAAAGCTGCCTGTCTCATCAATATATTTCAAATTCACCGCAACCCCACTATAATTACCCAGACTACTTTTATGTACATTAGGGAAGATTACACATGCATGCTTTGCAGCTTGTCTTATTTTATCAATACTGGCATTTTCCGAATAACAATAGTAAGCAAACACACTTTGCGCACCTGTATCTCCTCCGAAATAGTTGACAACGACATTCGCATCTTCTTTTATCAGAATATCAGCATCATCAGAGACTAAATTAGTTCCTACATTATTCTTTCCTTCCGGAAAATATGTCGTTATATAACTCTTGAGAGTTGCGTCCACATTTATTTTTTTGGAAGCATCCAGATAGTTAGGTCTACCAGTATTTACATTCCAAGTTCCTAATACATTCGGAATTACATTTGTAATAAATTTCAAAGAGGATCTTGTTTGTGCACTTCTCGTTGATGAATCCACAGGAGTAACATCAAGAGCATTCTCGAAGGTTATTTTTGCGCTGACATCCGAACCGACAACTTTAGTTTTATACAAAGTCGGCACACCAAAATCCGGAGAATAAATATAAACTTCTGAAACAGCTGTCGGGAAAGAAGCCGGTTTGATATAACGTCCTTGTATATCTGTAAATCCGGTTGCAATGTGTGACACCCCTGCTTTCTTTATAATCTGACCGCCTTCTGCCACATAAGAAAGCGGATTTTCAGCATAAACTTCAAAATAAGCTCTAGGACATTCCTTTTCCATAATCAATATTCAATTGAATATTTTTAGTAGTAGCAAAGTCGAAATAGTTATCTAAAGTAACCTCCTCTTCTTTATCTCCTGAATTAGCAGGATCATATACATCTTTCTGCAAACAGCTGGAGAAAGCAACAGAAACAACACCAATAACACATACTAATTTAGTAATGTTAATCATTCTTTTGGGCAAGTTAAAATACATCATACTTCTCGTTTATTTTATTTGATGGTGCAAATATAAACATAAACTTGCATATTTTAGTCATATTATAGATATATTTTTCTAAAAAAAGCAATTTAAAGGATTCACTCCTCCTTTTATACAATGTATTTCCAATAAAAAAGGAGAGAACTATTTGCTCTCTCCCCTCTTAAAACTTGTATAATTTATCCAGTTTAATTATTCTCCGGACGAAGTTTACGAACAGTTACAGCAGTCTGCCACATTTCGCTCTCGCGTAATTGACGGAGTTCTTCGTTCAATTTTTCACGATAATCAGGTTGTGAATTACTGTCGATAGAAATCTGTGCTTCGTTACCAGTCTTCACACTGTTATACAACTTTTCAACTACCGGTTTGATAGCATCGTGGAATGGGCCCATCCAATCGAGAGCACCACGTTGAGCAGTAGTAGAGCAGTTAGCGTACATCCAGTCCATACCGTTCTTTGCGAACAACGGCATCAACGACTGTGTCAGTTCTTCCACTGTTTCATTGAATGCTTCAGAAGGAGTATGACCGTTTTCACGCAATACTTCGTACTGTGCCAGCAACAAACCTTGGATAGCCCCCATCAATGAACCACGTTCACCTGTCAAGTCAGAAGTAGCTTCACGTTGGAAAGTTGTTTCGAACAGATAACCAGAACCGATACCGATACCCAGTGCGATGGTTCTTTCGTAAGCCTTGCCTGTAGCATCCTGATAGATAGCATAAGAAGAGTTCAAGCCACGTCCTTCGAGGAACATAGTACGCAAAGATGTACCCGACCCTTTAGGAGCAACCATGATAACGTCGATATCAGCAGGAGGAACTACACCTGTACGGTCGTTCCAAGTGATAGCAAAACCGTGTGAGAAATAAAGAGCTTTTCCGGCAGTCAGGTAAGGCTTGATAGTAGGCCATACAGACATTACTGCTGCGTCAGACAACAAGCACATTACGATAGTACCTTTCTCGCAAGCTTCTTCAATGCCGAACAAAGTTTCGCCCGGAACCCATCCGTCTGCTACTGCTTTATCGTATGTTTTTCCTTCACGTTGACCAACGATTACATTGAAACCGTTATCACGCAAGTTCAGTGCCTGTCCAGGTCCCTGTACGCCATAACCGATTACAGCAATTGTTTCATTTTTCAATACTTCACGAGCTTTTTCCAATGGAAATTCGTCACGGATTACTACAGTTTCAGTAGTACCTCCAAAATTCAACTGTGCCATTTTCTTTTTGTTTTTAGTTTTTGATGACTTACGTCATCCGTTATTAATTAATTTTGTATTCTCACATTTATTCAAATATCACTTTCGAACGGCAAACAACTTCGCTGCCATTCTTCTTTACTTCTACGTGAAACTCGTTTGCATTCACTTCATCGCAGAAGAAAGAGAGCTCATCACCAAAATAACTTTCGGCTACGTACGCCATCTCGAAACGGCGGATACGTTTGGTCTTGTATAGCTTCTATCGGGAACAAATCAAGGATATGCTCGATGTAACGGATGCTGTTCACATGACCGTTAATATCAATATCACTGTATTTTGCCGTCAGGGTAGCCATTGGCTGGTCGCTTGTCACTTTAATACGTGAAGGCTTTTCAATAGGACAAGGTTCGTCACAGACATAATCTACGATACTTCCTCCGTGCAAGGTCAGTAAATCGGCCGGTTTGCGGGTATTGAGATTAATCATCGCCCATACGGAACGCGCATAACCAATCTTTTTCCCATCCTTATCAATAATAGCGAAGTTACGGTCAGTAAACAAGCGGTAAACATTTTCCACCCATGTTTGAACTGAAAAATCCTCATATTGATAAGGCATTTCATCCAACTCAATGGCCAGACGCGAAAGTACCCAAGTGTAATTATCCTCGTTCAGTGTTGCAATACCAAAGCCACGGTCACTTGCGTGAAAACCGGCACAATTCAACAAATGATTTCCCAGTACGCCCATAGTCAGACGTCCGTTAAAGTCAACATGGAACGGTTCTGCCACAAACTGATAAGTTCCTATTTTATTTTCTTCACTCATTATTCTTGTTGGTTTTTACTCTGGTTATACATGGCTTCCCGTCCATCGAGAAACTCGTTCACCCGTTCAAAGCAACTGGTGGTAATCGCTACGCGTCCCGACCGTACAAACTGCAAAACACAATTTAAAGCCTTCAGTTCACCGTAGAGTGAGGTTATATCTTCGCTCATACCATTTTTCTCGACAATAGAAAATACCGGATTAACTTCCACTACACGGGCATTGTATCTGCGGATCAACTTGGATGCTTCCGGAGTTTCCTGAAAAGCAGGAGTAGATACCTTATATAGTGCAATCTCATGGAAGTATATTTCATCCTCGGTGAAATAATGTGCCTGAATCACATCGATCTTCTTTTCGATCTGTTTCACTACCTTCTCAATGGTGTCCTTATCCGTCAAGGCTGTAATCGTATACTTGTGTACACCTTTAATAGAAGAAGCAGATACATTCAGACTCTCGATGTTGATTTGCCGACGAGTAAATACAGCAGTTACCTGATTCAGCAATCCGGCTATATTTTCGGAATGAACTATTATCGTATATAATGTCTTGTCACTCATAATCCTAAATTTTAATTGCGAACTTTCAATCTTCCATTCTCAATATTCAACTTCCCCTAGCATTCCAACAGCATCTGATTGACCGAACCACCCGGAGGAGTCATCGGCAAAACATTGCCTTCTTCCACTACGCACGCTTCGAGCAGGAACGGACCATCTGTCGCCAGCATTTCTGCAATAGCTTCTTTCAGTTCTTCACGGGTGAAAGCACGTTTGGAAGGAATATCATAAGCCGAAGCAATCTTCATGTAATCCGGATTCAACATCGGGGTAAACGAATAGCGACGGTTGAAAAACATAGCTTGCCACTGACGTACGTTTCCGAGGTAATTATTGTTCAGGCAGATAATCTTCACCGGAGCCTTCTGCTCCATAATCGTACCCAGTTCCTGAATATTCATTTGCAGTCCGCCATCTCCCATAAATACGCATACGGTACGCTCCGGTGCCCCGAAAGTTGCCCCGATAGCTGCGGGAAGCCCGAAGCCCATTGTTCCAAGTCCTCCGGAAGTAATGATACTGCGTTCTTTCGTATATTTAAAGTAACGTGCAGATATCATCTGATTTTGACCTACATCTGTTACCAAAACAGCTTCATGGTGAGTAGCATCACTAACCGCACGTACCACTTCCCCCATACTCAACGAGTTTGTGGCAGGATGAAGTTCAGGACGGATTACTTTTTCCTCCTCTACTTTCTCATATTCTTTGAAGCTATCAATCCATTCGGTATGAGTGTTCTTTTTCAGGAGCTTCGTCACAGAAGCCAGTGTTTCCTTGCAATCTCCCAATACAGCTACATCTACCTTTACATTCTTATTAACTTCCGCAGGATCGATATCAAAATGAATCACTTTTGCCTGTTTGGCATAAGTAGCCAAATTACCGGTCACACGGTCGTCAAAACGCATACCGACAGCAATCAGCACATCACATTTATTGGTATTGATATTCGGTCCCAGATTGCCGTGCATACCCAACATACCTTTATTCAACGGATGTTCTGTCGGCAAAGCCGAAAGTCCGAGCAGCGTACAACCCGCAGGCATATCCGCTTTTTCGATAAACTCGCGCAATTCGCTCTGTGCATTTCCCAGTTCAACACCTTGTCCAACCAATACAAGCGGACGTTCAGCGTTATTAATCAGTTCGGCAGCAGCCTGTACAGTCTCCTCGTCCGTATCGGGAACAGGAACATAACTACGGATAAAATCAACTTTCGTTGGTTCGTATTTCGTTTTCTCCACTTGCGCATTTTTGGCAAAGTCCAGTACCACCGGCCCCGGACGACCACTATGGGCAATGTAAAACGCACGTGCTACCGCCCAGGCTACATCTTCCGCACGGCGAATCTGATAACTCCATTTAGTGATTGGCTGGGTAATACCTACCAAGTCAACTTCCTGAAAAGCATCGGTCCCAAGAAAGCCTGTTCCTACCTGTCCGGCAATCACCACGATAGGCGTACTATCGATCATCGCATCCGCAATGCCTGTTACCGTATTGGTTGCTCCGGGACCGCTCGTCACCAGGCAAACACCTACATCACCCGATACACGGGCATAACCTTGTGCGGCATGGGCGGCTCCCTGCTCGTGACGAACCAAGATATGGTTCAATATATTTTGATGATCGTACAAGGCATCGAATACCGGCATAATAGAACCACCGGGGTAACCAAAGATGGTAGTCACTCCCTGATGTTCCAAGGAGCGCATCAAAGCCTCTGCACCTGTTATTAAATCTTTCATATTAGTTGATAGTTGATAAATGATAAATGATAGTTGAGAAATGACAGTTGAAAATGAATGGTTTACAATCATTGCGCTAAGTGCTGCGCAGCTAACTATTACCTATCAACTATATTATATAATTCTCACTGCTCCCTTATCGGCAGAGCTTACCATGCTGGCATACGCCTTCAGGCTCTTCGGTACATAACGGTCACGAGTGACAGGAGTCATCGGACGGGCCGCCAGTTCTTCATCCGTCAGTCGCACGTTAATCTTCCGGGCCGGAATATCGATTTCGATAATGTCTCCGTCTACAATTTTTCCGATATTGCCTCCAGCTGCCGCTTCAGGAGAAATATGTCCGATACTCAATCCGGAAGTTCCACCACTGAAACGTCCGTCGGTAATCAAAGCACATTCTTTTCCGAGATGACGAGATTTGATATAAGAGGTAGGATAAAGCATTTCCTGCATACCGGGACCACCCTTCGGACCTTCGTGCGTAATGACGACTACATCGCCACTGACGACTCGGCCTCCGAGGATGCCTTCACAGGCTGCTTCTTGCGAATCAAATACTTTGGCAGGTCCGGTAAATTTCCAGATACTTTCGTCTACACCTGCTGTTTTTACCACACAACCGTCTTGGGCAATATTGCCTTTCAATACGGCCAATCCACCGTCTTTGCTATAAGCATGTTCCAAATCACGGATACATCCGTTTGCACGGTCTTTATCCAGTTCCTTATAGTACATGCCCTGTGAACCAAGTACGAGATTGAATCTATTTCCGGCTGCACTCGAATATTTTTTAATTGCCTTTTCGCTTACATTCGGGCTGGTGATTGAATATTCATTAATAGCTTCCGCCAATGACATTCCGTCTACCCGTCGAACAGATGTATCTATCAGACCGCCTTTTGCCAGTTCATCCATGATAGCAATAATACCACCGGCACGGTTTACATCCTGAATATGATATTTCTGTGTATTGGGAGCCACCTTGCAGAGACAAGGAGCCTTGCGGGAAAGCATATCGATATCATCCATCTTGAAATCTACCTCTGCTTCATGAGCAATAGCCAACAGGTGAAGAACTGTATTAGTAGAACCACCCATTGCTATATCCAGCGTCATGGCATTCAAGAAAGCCTGACGGGTAGCAATGCTACGAGGAAGCACACTTTCGTCTCCTTCTTCATAATATAACTTTGCATTTTTTACGATCAGTTCTGCTGCATCTTTGAAAAGCTGCGTACGATTCTCGTGTGTAGCTACGATGGTTCCGTTTCCGGGAAGAGCCAGTCCGATTGCTTCATTCAGGCAGTTCATTGAATTGGCGGTAAACATACCGGAACAACATCCGCAAGTAGGACAAGCATTTTGCTCGATATTCGCTACTTCCTGATCGCTGACACTTTCATCAGCCGATTTAATCATCGCGTCGATCAAATCCAGGTGCTGACCATTCCATTCTCCGGCTTCCATCGGACCGCCCGATACAAATACGGCAGGAATATTCAAACGCATAGCCGCCATCAACATTCCGGGAGTAATCTTATCGCAATTGCTGATACATATCATTGCATCTGCCTTGTGCGCATTAACCATATATTCTACACTGTCTGCAATGATGTCACGTGAAGGAAGCGAGTAAAGCATACCATCATGTCCCATTGCTATACCGTCGTCGATAGCTATTGTATTGAATTCCGCAGCGAAGCATCCCAGCTTCTCAATCTCTGCCTTCACCAGCTGACCGATTTCATGCAGATGCACATGTCCCGGAACAAACTGGGTGAACGAATTGACGATAGCAATAATGGGTTTACCCATCTGATTCTTCTTCATGCCGTTGGCTGCCCATAACGCACGGGCTCCCGCCATCCGACGGCCTTGTGTACTAAACGAACTGCGTAATTGCTTTTTCATTTCAATCTATCTTTTAATTAAAGAGCCTTCCTCACACAAGTGAGAAAGGCTCTAAATTCTATCTTTTATGGTACGAACACATACAACACAAAAACCTTTCTCACGCTCTTGATGGGACCACCACGACGCGAATAATATGCAGGACTGCTAGGTTAATAGATGTATGTAACATATTCATATCTTCTTTTCTTTATTTTCGTGCTGCAAAGGTAAGGGCTTTTTTATTATATCCAAACAAATCGAAGAAAAAATCACTTAAAAGCGAATAATTGTAAGAAAAGAGAGGCATTATTTCTCTATTTTATCACTTAAAGGTTGAATTTACAACTATTATCTAACTGCGCACCTCACTTTCTTTTTCTGACAAAAGCACTTAATAATCTGAAATTTACCCTCCCTATACCGGAGTACAAGCAAATAATTCGTATCTTTGTAGACCCGTATTTACGGGAATTATTAATCAGAAACAAAAAAGATCAGATGGAAACAGTAGAAAACAAGTACATTACCGTTGCATACAAACTATATACAATGGAAGATGGTGAAAAAGAGTTGTTCGAAGAAGCAAAAGCAGAACATCCCTTTCAATTCATTTCAGGATTAGGAACAACACTCGAAGATTTCGAAAATCAGATAACTGCTCTTTCTAAAGGTGATAAATTTGATTTTACCATTCCGGCAGATAAGGCTTACGGACAATATGACGAACAACACGTTATTGACCTCCCCAAAAATATATTTGAAATAGATGGCAAATTTGACAGCGAACGTATTAAAGAAGGTAACATCGTACCTTTGATGACTGGTGACGGTCAACGCGTAAATGCCAGCGTAGTAGAAATCAAACCGGATATTGTAGTAGTTGACCTCAACCATCCGTTGGCTGGTGCCGACCTGATCTTTGAAGGTGAAATACTGGAAAGCCGTCCTGCTACGAACGAAGAAATTCAGGAACTTGTGAAAATGATGAGTGGTGGTGATGGCTGTGGTTGCGGATGCGACAGCTGCGGTGATGGCTGTGGCGACGACTGCGGTTGCGAAGGCGGACACTGTCACTAAATAAAGTATTAAATTATAAAGTATTAAGTATTAATTCCGTGCGGACACAGCCGGGCTTTAATACTTAATACTTTTTTTATGCCGTTATTTGAGCTAATACTTAATACCTGATACTTAATACTTGAAATCAGCATCCTTTATGCGTCATGATGTCAAGCACCATTTTATCCGTTTCGTTCATGGCTTGCGAGCCGATCCTTGTCAGGTTGCGGATACTTTGATCTACATCTTCGTCGATAATTCCCTCTACGGAAGTCACACAACGGTCTTCCATTGCCATCATTGCAGATAATACGGCTGTCGAAACTCCGGTAGTTACTTTCAATGCACAACTCGGTTTTGCACCGTCACAAATCATTCCTGTCAGATTAGCAATCATGTTTTGAACGGCGAAGGCAACCTGATTGTAGTTTCCCCCCATCAACCAGGTGATTCCACAACTGGATCCGATAGCAGCTACCACGCAGCCACACAAAGCTGACAGACGTCCTAAACTTTGTTTGATATATATAACAGTGAGATGGCTTAACATTAAAGCACGGATAAGTTCTTCTTCGCTCTTTCCGTTCTCTTCGGCAAAGACAACGACAGGGAGTGTAGCGGATATCCCCTGATTACCACTGCCGGAATTACTCATGACAGGAATCATTGCACCCGCCATCCGGGCGTCGCAAGCAGCTGATGTATAAGAGAGAATATGAGAAAATACGCTGTCACCCATCACTTTATGTTCGTAAGTTCCCCGAAGCATTTTACCTAAAGAATGTCCGTAATTACCTTTAAAGGCTTGCTCGGCAGCAGCTTTATTCAAACGGGCTGTATCAAGAATGAAACGAATCTCATCCAACGGAGCAGTCAGTGCAAAGTCATAGACTTTACGCAAGTTTAATTCGAGCGAAGCATCTTCCTCTTCCTCGCTGACTGTATGTTGCTTGTCGAGCAATGTCTGTTCATCTTTGGCTATATATATAAAGGTAGTATGCCCACCGGCAATGATAGCTTTAGCTGTTTTATCTCTCGCTTTACAAATCACTTCGATATAAAGCTTTTCCGTAATATCTTCTTTCAGAGAAATACAAATCCGTTTTTCTGCAATGAACCGTTTCCCCTGTTCCACTGCTTCCGGCGTACAGTCCCTCAACACCTCCAACTGATAGTCTGATTTGCCAATCAACGCACCTAAAGCCACAGCTATGGGAAGGCCTACCATACCCGTTCCCGGGATTCCGACTCCCATGGCATTCTTTAGTATATTAGCACTTAGCAAGACGTCTATCTTTTCCGGTTTCACTCCCAACGTTTCAGCAGCTTTAGCTACACAAAGCGCTACTGCGATAGGTTCCGTACATCCAATAGCCGGAATGACTTCTTTCTTAATCAACTCTATAATTTGCCTTCTTTCTGATTCAGTCATGGACTTATAAGTTTTGGTTCCACAAAAATAGGAAAATCTTTCTTTTCCAACATTCTATAATGAACAAATAAAATCTCATATTGTTATAAAATCTCCCATACACCAAACTTTAACAGAAAGAATTGATAGAAAAATGAAAGCAAAACACGTGATTCTCTATTTGCTACTGGCTATTGTTTCCTTTTCCTGTATCGGCGAAGAAGCTCTCAATGCAGAAGCAGACATATTAAGTTGCGCACTACCAGGAGTAGCCATGACAACCAGTCCTATTATTAACAATAATTCCATCACTATCTTCGTCGGTCCGGGAACTGATATTTCAGAACTTACACCTGAATTTACATTGACTCCGGGAGCTACAATTAATCCTCTTAGCGGTACGGAACGAAATTTCAATACTCCACAAGAATATACTGTTACAGCTGCCGATGGTGTTTGGAAGAAAACGTATATCATATCCGTTATCGACACGGAACTTGCCACGAACTATAATTTCGAAGATACGCTTGGCGGAAAGAAGTACTACATATTTGTAGAACGCGAAGGAGGTAAAGTCGTTATGGAATGGGCCAGCGGAAATGCGGGCTATGCCATGACCGGCGTAGCCAAAACTGCTGATGACTATCCCACTTTCCAAATAACGGACGGAAAAGCCGGCAAATGCCTTTCTTTAGTGACACGCAGTACCGGATTCTTTGGACAAATAGCAGGAATGCCTATCGCGGCAGGAAATCTGTTTATCGGTTCCTTTGATGTAAGCAATGCAATGAGTAATCCGCTTAAAGCAACTAAATTCGGTCTTCCTTTCCGGCATGTACCTACTTATCTGGCTGGCTATTATAAGTACAAAGCGGGAGATCAGTTTACAGAAGGAGGCAAACCTGTAAATGGGAAACGGGATATCTGTGACATATATGCCATCATGTACGAAACCAGCGAATCTGTTCCAACCCTTGACGGAACGAACGCATTTACCAGCCCAAACCTGATTTCAACAGCACGGATTAATAATGCCAAAGAAACGAACGAATGGACTTACTTTAAGCTTCCTTTCACCACTCTCCCCGGCAAATTCATAGATAAGGAAAAGCTAATGGATGGAAAATATAATATAGCCATAGTGTTCACCTCAAGTCTGGAAGGAGATCATTTTAACGGAGCAATCGGAAGTACGTTGCTCATTGACGAGGCCGAGTTAATCTATCACTCGGAAGATTAGTGGAACTAAATAACTTTATAACAACAAAAACGATGAAAATCTATCCGTATATATTCAGTTTACTAACCTGTATAGGAATAGCCCTCCCCGGCTATGCACAGGTTGATCGAAATGAAACACTGATCCGTTCCGCCCTTCACGGACTGGAATATGAGATAAAAGCAGGTTTCAGCATTGGCGGCACAGCCCCGCTTCCTCTTCCGGTGGAAATCCGTTCCATTGACGGATATAACCCGACATTAGCTATCAGTATAGGAGGTGAAGTGACCAAATGGATTGCCGTTCAGAACAAGCTCGGAATTATAGTCGGATTGCGACTTGAAAACAAAGCAATGACTACCGAAGCCACCGTGAAGAATTACAATATGGAGATTCTCGGGCAGGGAGGTGAAAGAATCAGCGGAGTATGGACAGGCGGAGTAAAAACCAAAGTACATACTGCCGGACTGACAATACCTCTGATGGCTACCTACAAACTAACCAACCGGTGGAACATCAAAGCCGGGCCTTATTTCTCCTATCTACTTTCAAGAGAATTTTCAGGACACGTATATGAAGGATATTTGCGGGAAGATGATCCTACCGGTCCGAAAGTAGAGTTTACCGACGGCAAAATTGCAACATACGATTTCTCGGACGATTTAAGACATTTCCAGTGGGGATTACAGGTAGGAGCCGGATGGCGAGCCTTCAAGCACCTCAATGTGTATGCCGATCTTACCTGGGGATTGAATGATATATTTAAAAACAATTTTAATACAGTCACTTTTGCCATGTACCCCATCTACTTGAATATAGGTTTCGGGTATGCTTTTTAAGTCCCGCTAGGCTCTGCCACCTGCTTCACTCCAGAGTAGGTTACTTTCACCGTCTGTTGCAATGCAGGCACTTTCACATTAATAGTCATGTCTGCATTTCCATCTTCTACAGCTCCCGTAACTGTTACAGGACAAGTACCCAAAGAGGCAGCATCTCCTTCAAATGTAAGATCTTGCTGTCCGGTGAATGTAGACACACCTTCCCCCTTTTTCACTTCACATTTATCAATGACAATATCTCCAAATTTTAATATCTGCTGGTTGATGAACAATTCAAAATCCTTCAGTTCAATCTTCACTTCCGTATTGCTGACCTGCGAGAGCGTGATAAACTTCTCTATTCCGTCGCCGATGACAATTTCCTGGTCAGAGCCATCCGGTATCATGGATATATCCAGATTTCCCCAATACGTTCCGATTACATCCGGAGCCGTTATCACAGCTTCCTCTTCAGGAGGATTCTCATTATTCTTGTTATCACTGTCGTCGTCATCACTGCTACAAGCAGCAAAGAGAGTAAGAGAACATACCAATGCCAATAAATACAATAGATTCTTTTTCATACGTCTTTGGTTTAGTTATTACAATAAATTCGTCCTTTATAAACTAAAAAGAAGAAAAAAGGTTCAATATGCTTCCTTTTTCGAAGTTATTTCGAGTTCGCAACTTTCTTACCGAAAACTTTGTTATATTTGCATATAGTAATTTTAAAAAAGCCACAACTATGTTTAATTCATTTGGCAATATCTTTCGACTCACAAGTTTCGGTGAGTCTCATGGAAAAGGAATTGGAGGAGTGATTGACGGATTCCCATCAGGAATTACCATCGACGAAGAATTTGTACAACAAGAACTAAATCGCCGTCGTCCGGGACAATCAATCCTTACCACCCCACGCAAAGAAGCTGATAAAGTAGAGTTTCTTTCAGGTATTTTTGAGGGGAAATCAACCGGGTGTCCTATCGGTTTTATCGTTTGGAATGAAAACCAACACCCCAATGACTACAACAATCTGAAAAATGTATATCGTCCTTCACACGCTGATTACACATACACGGTGAAGTATGGAATCCGTGACCATCGCGGCGGCGGACGTTCCTCTGCACGCGAAACGATTTCGCGCGTTGTAGCCGGTGCATTGGCTAAGCTGGCACTCCGCCAACTGGGAGTCAATATCACTGCCTATACCTCACAGGTAGGTCCTATCAAGCTTGAGGGTACTTACTCGGACTATAATTTCGACCTGATAGAAACCAACGATGTACGTTGTCCGGACCCTGAAAAAGCAAAAGAAATGGCAGACCTTATATATAAGGTAAAAGGTGAAGGCGATACCATCGGAGGTACACTGACCTGTGTCATTAAGGGATGCCCCATCGGATTGGGACAACCTGTTTTCGGTAAACTTCATGCTGCCCTGGGTAACGCCATGTTAAGCATCAACGCTGCCAAAGCATTCGAATACGGTGAAGGATTCAAGGGATTGAAAATGAAAGGTTCCGAACAGAACGATGTTTTCTATAACAATAACGGACGGATCGAGACGCACACCAATCACTCCGGAGGTATTCAGGGAGGATTGAGTAATGGTCAGGATATCTATTTCCGTGTAGTGTTCAAACCGATTGCCACGCTGCTGATGGAACAGGAAACTGTCAACATTGATGGCGTCGACACCACTCTGAAAGCACGCGGACGTCATGACGCTTGTGTATTACCTCGTGCCGTACCTATCGTAGAAGCAATGGCTGCCATGACCATACTCGATTATTACTTACTGGATAAAACGACGCAACTCTAATGAACGAGATTCAGAAATACATAGCGGCACACGAACCAAAGATGATGGATGACTTGTTCAGCCTTATTCGCATTCCCAGTATCAGTGCTCTGCCAGAGCACCACGACGATATGCTGGCTTGTGCGGAACGCTGGGCACAACTGTTATTGGAAGCAGGTGTGGACGAAGCATTGGTAATGCCCTCACAGGGCAATCCGGTTGTTTTCGCTCAAAAGATCGTGAACCCGGATGCAAAGACTGTATTAATCTACGCTCATTACGATGTGATGCCGGCCGAACCATTGGAACTCTGGAAAAGCGAACCGTTTGAACCGGAAATACGTGACGGACATATCTGGGCACGTGGAGCGGATGATGACAAAGGACAATCGTTCATTCAGGTGAAAGCATTTGAATATCTCGTCAAAAACGGATTACTGAAGAATAATGTGAAGTTCATCTTCGAGGGTGAAGAAGAAATAGGTTCACCCAGTCTGGAAGCTTTCTGCGAAGAACATAAAGAATTGCTGAAAGCAGACGTTATTCTGGTGTCGGATACGAGTATGCTAGGAGCTGAACTGCCCTCATTGACTACTGGTCTGCGCGGGCTGGCTTATTGGGAAATAGAAGTGACGGGACCGAATCGTGACTTGCATTCCGGACATTTCGGGGGTGCGGTAGCCAATCCGATCAACGCGCTTTGCCAGATTATTAGCAAAGTAACGGATGCCGACGGACGTATCACTGTTCCCGGATTCTACGATGATGTGGAAGAAGTGCCGCAAACCGAACGGGAAATGATAGCCCATATTCCTTTTGACGAAAAGAAATACAAAGAAGCAATCGGTGTAAAAGAGCTTTTCGGAGAAAAAGGATATAGCACATTGGAACGTAACAGTTGCCGTCCGTCTTTTGACGTATGTGGCATTTGGGGCGGATATACAGGAGAAGGTTCTAAAACCGTACTGCCTTCAAAGGCTTATGCTAAAGTATCTTGCCGGTTAGTACCGCATCAGGATCACCATAAGATTTCGCAAATGTTTGCAGAGTATATTTCAAGCATTGCTCCGGAAACTGTTCAGGTGAAAGTGACTCCCATGCACGGGGGACAAGGATATGTGTGCCCGATTTCACTTCCTGCCTATCAGGCAGCAGAGAAAGGTTTCGAGATCGCTTTCGGGAAAAAGCCGTTGGCGGTACGCCGTGGCGGAAGTATTCCCATCATCTCTACTTTCGAACAGGTATTGGGAATCAAAACCGTATTGATGGGATTTGGACTCGAATCGAATGCGATCCATTCTCCGAACGAGAACTGCTCATTGGATATCTTCCGGAAAGGGATAGAGGCAGTCATAGAGTTTCATCAGGAATATGCCAGACGATAAAGCGGATAAATAACAATCAAGTTATAAACGATACATATAAAAGAGTGGTGAACAAGCTTGATTACAAGCATTTGTCCACCACTCTTTTATATATCTATCACACTGACAAATTACATGACCGGAGTCTCGAAAAGGAAGGTAAATGATTGGCTGTCTTTCAAATCCTTCACTGCATCACCTGCATAAATTTCGCCCTTTGTCAGAGACAGTTTCTTAATGCCGGCTTTCGGACTAAAATCAATTTTCTTCAAATCCAGCCAAAACAAATTCGGAGTCAGGGTAGATTCGAAATAATATACCTTATTCTTCTGATCGGATACGGAACGCCAACGGGTAGAAGATATATAAGGCTTCTCCGGTGTATTAATACCAAATGGCACGGAAACATTACGCATCACACTCAATACGCTGGAAACTGCAATCTTTGCATCCGCAATTTGGGGAATGGCATGAATGTAGAATGAAGCCCGTACAAAACGGTCGCTTGCCCGATTGGTTCCGGGTAACATCTGTAAGCCACCGATTTCTTTCCAGTAATCATTAATGGCCAACTGCTGTTCATATCGAGGAGAATTTGTCATCACCCGGTATTCTTTTCCTTCGTGAATACTTAATTTCCCATCCAGATATTCCAATACAGCCGTATTGCCTGTTTCATCGGTTATGGCCAGATGTAAGGTAGACTCCGGTCCTCCATTCGGCATACGGGGAGCATCAATGCGGAAAGTCTCCTTTTTCAATTCATCCACCGCTTCGCGTACCGTGGCAAAGTTATCAAGCACATACTGTGTCCAAATGCTGATGCCCATTGCCGGACGGGTATCGCCGGGAAGAGAGTAAATGGATTCCGGCAAGAAAAGCAGGCTAGCCACTAATCCTTTCTCGTTCATTCCGTCACAAGTACCTATATCATATCCTGTAGCAATCACACTTCCATATTTGGAAGTCCAGTTCACAGTTTTCTCTTTGTTATGTCCCATACGTTGGATACCACGCGGAAATACATAGATATTCGTCATGATATCTTCCTTCCAGTCCATTGTACGTCCTGTTATCACCATCTGGTCAGGGCCTATATACACTGCACGCGTACATGCTTCTACAGGCTGTATACTCATCAAAGAGACGGCAGCCAACACCAATGCAACTCCTGCTAATTGTTTCTTCATATTCTTTCTTTTTAAATAATTGATACTCTTATTTATAAATAACAAATATGACACGATTATTGCCTACAAGAAAGATGATTTTAATGAAAAAAAAGAATTTATTCAGTGAATGAGGAAGTTTTTGGTTTTCGATGCATGACAGTTATCATCGCAGAACTCATTTCTAGCGATAGATATTAAATAAATGAAAAGGATATGCATAAAGTATTACGCGGAGGCAGTTATTACACCTTCGAGAAATACTGTAAAGTCACCAGCCGTTATGGAGTGACCCCACAACGGTGGGATATTGATTACGGGTTGCGGTTAGTAGTGTCTCTCTAACTTATGTATAAATGTTAAGTCGGCTTATTAATCGGCCAATCTATAAAGCTCATATCCTCCCAATGCCAGTATGTAGGGCAGATTATAAATTACATCAGCATCCTTCTCTACCTCTTCGGGATGCTTTTGTAGTAGTTCGTAGAAAGGCATAATAAGAGGATGTTGCAAAAATACCTTATCCTTCACCTTAGCACGTTTCCAACCGGCCACCGTACGCTCGGCATTCCATCGGTACTTCTCCATGCGTACTAACAGATACAAAACTTGAGCTGGCAGATCTTCATTGAACATAGATTCGGATATGTGTGCCGGTGAGTGGTCACTCCGTCTGATGCCGTAGCCCAATGTGCGACAAAATACACTATAGGCATCTAGTTGATAGCGGTTAGCCCAACGCAACGGCTCGCTTAGTTTATTCCACAAATACTGCGCCTGGTGGTTCATCAAAATAAAGTCGGCAGAATGGTTACCATAGGATTCATACATCTTCTTCAATACCTCTTTTTGTTTGAGGCTTTCATCAGCATAACAACAATCGTATAAGTAGTTCACATACAAAGCCAGTTTATCCTGCAAGATATTTTTCTTCATCCCCCTATCTACCATACCAAACACCTTGACATAACGATAACGCCCTTGCTCATCGTCCACTATCGACGACAAATCGTTATTGAAATCCTGACGGATAAGTACACGACATTGATGCTGATAAACCTCATGCGGCAAGTTGAGTCCTAATGAGAGACTCAAATCGGGATCATGCACGCAAATAGCCACTGTAAGCATACAGTGTTTATTTTGTGCCCATTGTTGTAGACGGGTGCGCATAGCAGTACTACAAATGTCGTCATGGCAATATTCTACCTCAATATCGCCTATCTGACTCTCTATATAAGGAAATTGAGCTTTGAAGTAGTCTTTCTGTGATTCCATCTCTCGATCTACTAAAGTGATGTGGGTACGTATGCGCTCATCTGTCGGCAGACGGTCATCGTAATTGGCATAATGGCAGATACGTAGTGCTTCAAGCAGCAACGAGCGTCCCATCCGATTGAATCCCACAATAACCAGATGCACATAGTCTTGACTAGTAGCAGTCCAGTTTCCATCAGGTTGTTGCGTTATGCTTATGGGGCGATAGTCTAGCGGATCATAATATCTTTCACTATCGGCAGCATAGAGACTCCATAGTTGCCGGGCCAAATTCTCGTGGAGGTTAAAGGGACGGAAAAAAATATTAGGTTTCCCCTCAATGCAAAACACCTCCGGCGGCAGATTCATTTTCTGTATGTTAGAGTACGAAGGGATACTGTCGAACTGCACATATACAGGCATCACCTTGCCATCGGAACATTTGCCACGCAGAGCACTCACCAAATGCACAATCGCTATATTTTTAGCATCGCGTCCGCAACGTTCTTCATCACCCAGTACATACACTTCACTCGCGCTCGCTATGTTCAACCGCTGAAGTTCTTCGATCGACTCAATGTTGCCAAAGTAAACAAGCACTTGCCGCTCTATTTCGACGGGCAAGGCAGACTGTATGCGATGGCGTACCGTTGCCGCCTCTATACCGCTCATCAGCAAGATACGTGCCGAAGGACATTCGTTATATAGTTCGCGTATCATATTGATAGTTAGTTCATTGAAGCCTATCAATACATAGTGTTGAGTTATGTTGCGGTAAGTCATTCGCCCCGTGTTTACCACATCCACACGCCGCTCTATAATGTTGGAAATGGTAGAGATGAGCACACCGCCCAATAAAATGGATCCCGAAAAGCTAACAATTCCCAGCAATAGCCTGCTGGACCAAGCTGTCTCGTTCATTTGGTTACCAGGATCCACAAAGTTGTTGTACACCACCCAGAGCCTTTCGCCCCATTCCTCATGTCCATACAATTGGATAGAAAAGAACATCACGATGATAAAGAAGATAGCCAGCACCGTAGCAATAGTAACGAGTAACAGGGTGAGCTGCGACTTGATACCTCCCGAAATGGTGCGATCCATATACTCTTGTGAGAATATCTTCTTGTAGTAGTTTATAAAACGGTTCATGCTTATAACTTATTGATAGCAAAACATACAAGTCCTGCCCATATTGTGTACATTTCGAGCTATTTGTTCTGATAATCGTACCATATCATGCACCAATACCATATAATCCGTATCAATGGGATTTGGTTGACAGTCGTGTTTCATAAATAGAATATTTAGAGTTGTGTACAAATATAGTATTTTTCAACAAATCAAATAGTTTTTCACTTAACTATTTTCAGCAGTGTACTTTACCTTGTTATCGTATGGCAGTATATAAAATGAAATTCACCAGTACAAGAAGACATTAATCGCAAGATAACAGCTATGGAACGAAGTAAAATTCGTATAAAAATGGAGTAAGATATTCTACTTCCATCAAATAATATCTCCATAACCTTTATTGTATCTAAGATTATTCAGTGCATAGATTTAAGATTTTCTATGCAGAAACTAAGAATCTTTTATGCACTCGAGTAGTCGTCACGTTACAACGGGACAATGGTCACCTTATAGAATGACTAATGTCACTTTATAAGGTGACCATCTATCTCTGAAAGGATGAAAATCACTAAAGATACAAAATAAATCAGTAAAAAGCAATAGTAAGATAGGAAATTTGCCTGGAATGCAAACGCACTTAATTTATCTCAGTACAGCATAATAAAGAGACCGCATTCATATCATGCAGATTAAATCTAACCTGCTAATTGCAGCACCTCCATCTCTCACTCTCTTCGTGATATGACGGACTTTTTACTTCCAATTATCTTATCCCTTTTCTATTAGAAATTTTTCCGGAAAGTACATCCATTTCTCCATTCCGAACATCCGTAAGCGGTTTTTCCTTTAATAATAATTCCCTTACCACAAAGCGGACATGGCTGACCTACAAACGTATCTACATCACCTGTAGCAGAAGGAATTGAAGCAGGAGTAGTAACCGGAGCCGGAGAAGGTGCCGAATTAGAACTCACTTCACTTGCCGCTTTTTCTGTTTTTGGTTTCTTTTCTTTCGGTGTACTTGGTTTTCGTTCACGCTTTTTAGGCTCTTTCTTTGCTTTCTCTTCGGCTTTTGCAGCTACTGCATCCTGAATAGTAATGCGTCGGTTTGTATTATCAGAAAGTACACTCATCACTATTTCCGAAACCATCTGTTTCAGTTCTTCGAGAAACTGGCGGGCATCGTATGTCTTCTTTTCAATTTCGCGAAGCTTCTTTTCCCAAATACCTGTCAGTTCCGCCGATTTCAATAATTCTTCGTGAATGAGCTGCACCAACTCCACTCCTGTCGGGGTGGCAATCAGGTTCTTTCTCTCCTTACGGATATAATTTCGTTTGAACAGTGTTTCAATGATGGCAGCACGGGTAGACGGCCGGCCGATACCATTCTCCTTCAAGGCATCACGAAGTTCATCATTATCCACCAGTTTTCCGGCTGTTTCCATTGCACGGAGCAGTGTTGCTTCGGTATAAGGTCTGGGCGGCTGTGTCCATTTCTCGTTCAAGTCGGGAATGTGAGGACCACTTTCACCCTTCACAAAGGTAGGGAGTACATTTTCATCCTCTTCCTCTTTTTCTTCAGTAGGATCTTTTACGTCCTTTGCAAACACGACACGCCATCCCGGTTCCAGGATTTGTTTTCCGGTTACCCGGAATTCTATCTTATCCACTTCGCCCATGACGGTAGTAGTAGAAATCTTACAGTCCGGATAGAATACGGCTATAAAACGACGGGCTATCAAGTCATAGACACGACGTTCCATATCCGTCAGGTTTTGAGCATAGACTCCGGTGGGGATAATGGCGTGGTGATCCGTCACCTTCGAGTTGTCAAATACCTTTTTCGATTTAGGAAGTGTAGTGCCGGCTAACGGAGCCGTCAAGACTTCGTAATCACGGAGTCCTTTCAGGATAGCGGGACATTTCGGGTAAATATCATCACTCAAGAAAGTAGTATCAACACGCGGATAGGTAGCTACCTTCTTCTCATAAAGAGACTGAATCAGTTTCAGCGTTTCATCAGCCGAATAAGCGAATTTCTTATTACATTCTACCTGAAGAGAAGTCAAGTCGAACAAACGTGGGGCAAACTCTCTCCCATCTTTCTTGCCAACACTAGTGACTACAAACGGAAGATCCTTTATGCGTTCTACCAATGCCTCGCCTTCTTCCCGGTTAGCAATAGGGTCGATACCCGGATTATCTATTTTCTTTTTTCCACCGTTCTTTTCTTCTTCCGCAGCAATTTCTTCATCACTTTTGCGGATAAGTGCGGAAAAAGTGGTATCCCGATAGTTGGTTTTCAGTTCCCAGTATTGCTTGGGTTCGAAATTAGCTATTTCCAACTGACGGTTGACAATCAGTGCCAGAGTCGGTGTCTGTACACGACCGATAGAGAGCACCTGTTTGTTTTGACCGTATTTAAGGGTATAAAGACGGGTAGCGTTCATTCCCAACAGCCAATCACCCATCGCACGGGAAAGACCGGCTTCGTAAAGTGATTGAAATTCAGCTTGGTCTTTCAGTTTCGAGAATCCTTCACGAATAGCTTCTTCCGTCAACGAAGAAATCCACAGGCGCTTCACCGGACAGCGTGCGCCAGCTTTTTGCATCACCCAGCGCTGAATCAATTCTCCCTCCTGCCCGGCATCACCGCAATTGATGATTTCATCCGCATTCTGCATCAGCCACTCTATCACATGAAACTGCTTCTCAATACCCGGATCATGCCCAATCAGCTTGATACCGAAACGTGGCGGAATCATCGGCAGACTGCTCAAGCTCCATGATTTCCAGTTAGGGGTGTATTCATGTGGCTCCTTCAGGGTACAAAGATGCCCGAATGTCCAGGTCACCTGGTATCCGTTTCCTTCTATATATCCTTCTTTTCTGGTATGAGCGCCGAGTACTTCGGCTATATCACGTGCTACAGACGGCTTTTCGGCTATGCAAACTATCATTTTTTCTCTTCTTGTTTTTAAACTATCAGTTTGCAAAGTTACACGAATATTTCTCTTTGACGGCATGAAGATGCAAAAAATCCGGAACATGCGGTTTCCCTTCTCTTGAATATCTATTTTCAAAGAAGATTGGTAACTTTGTATGGGGAGTTTTTTTGCCTACTATAAAGTTGAAAAAGGTTCTTCGTCAAATTTGGTGGTACTTCTTCTATTGTGAATAAAGAATCTTGGCTCTCAGTAGTTTACTTCCTGCCCTATTGTACATCTGCCTTTTTAGCGCTTTAATTTTATTCACTGTCCCCTCCAGTAATCCATTACTGAAGGGGATATCAATAGCTGCCTGTACTGCCTCCCAGTCTTTTTCAATACCATATGCAAAGTTCGTCAGTGCCATATTCCGTGTTGCCTTCGCTTTTTCAATCCACTTTCTAATATCCTTATCATAAGTGTTCCCATTAATCATATCTCTGAAATCCTGACACACGCTTAAGAGTTCTTTTATCTGTGGTGAGGACTTATATAGTTCCGC
>CEAP01008716.1_pt1 | contig 108586 bp, 105 predicted proteins | sample 557771 | NCBI WGS metagenome assembly CEAP01 (sample SAMEA3182073, study PRJEB8094) | gut metagenome | biome: human; feature: gut; material: Stool; isolation source: human stools | place: Canada | collected 2012-02-15
ATACTCGACATGAACACAAACGAAATCATTTCTTATGATTTATCTCAAAGTGCCAATATGGAACAGATCCAGAGAATGTTGGCCGGCGCCTTTACGAAGTTTCCCTCTGTAGATGGCCTGATCTTTCACTCTGATCAAGGGTGGCAGTACCAGCACGTGTACTTCAGGCAGGCACTTAAAGATCACAAAATCATTCAATCCATGTCAAGGAAGGGCAACTGTTACGACAATTGCATCATGGAGACCTTCTTTGGACGGATGAAAAACGAGATGTTCTACGGGCATGAAAAAGAGTATTCCTCTTTTGAAACATTTGCCAAGGCTGTTGACGGCTACATAAATTACTACAACAACGAAAGAATCCAAGAGAAAACAAAATGGATGCCTCCTACAAAATTCAGAGAGGCATCCATGTGCACCTAATTCAATTTTTTATGTGTCCAGAATTCTGGGTACATATCAAAGGCCGTCCTCCGTTTTGAGCTTGATTTCAGTGCAGCAGCGCCCGGTAGGCGTCGGCGCTCCCCACCCGCCCCACAGCGGAGAGGGAGGCGTTTTCAAACCGGAAGAGCTCTCCGGCCAGGGCCTGCACGTCCGCCCGCGTCACCGCGTCGTAGGCAGCGATGATGGCGTCCTCGTCCAGCACCTCGCCCTGGAGCAGCTCGCCCCGGCCCAAGCTGCTCATGTGGGACTGGGTGGACTCCAGCCCCATGAGCACGTTGGCCTTGGACTGCTCCCGGGCCCGGTCGAGCTCGGCCTGGGTGACGCCGTGCTCGGTCAGCTCCCGGACCACGGCCAAAATGGTGTCCAGCGCCTGTCCCTCGGTCTCCCGCCCCAGGGCGGTGTAGACGCCGAAGTAGCCGGTATCGTCGTGGCAGGTGCCGTAGGAGTAGATGGAGTAGCAAAGCCCCTTCTGCTCCCGCACCTGCTGGAACAGGCGGGAGGACATGCCGCCCCCCAGGATGGAGGACAGGAGCTGGAGCTGGAACCGCCGGGGGTCGGCGAAGGACAGGCCGGGGAAAGCCAGGGTCAGGTGGTTCTGCTCGATGGCCTTCTTCTTCACCACCACCCCGGGCACATAGGCGGCGGCCCTCGCAGCGGTGTGGGGCCGCGCCTCCAGGCCGGCAAAGCGCCCGGCCAGCTCCGCGGCGTCGGCGTCGGTAAAGCTGCCCGCCAGGGCCACCACGATGCGGTCGGGCCGGTAGTGGGCGCGCTGGTACGCCCGCAGCCACGCCCCGTCCATCTTGTCCAGTGTGGCCTTTCGTCCCAGGATGGGCCGGGCCAGGGGGGAGCCCTTGAATACCGCCCCGGCCAGCCGCTCGGCGCAGAGATCCTCCGGGTTGTCCTCGTACATGCCGATCTCCTCCAGGATCACCCCCCGCTCGGTCTCCACGTCGGCGTCGTCGAACCGGGAGTGGAAGAACATGTCGCACAGGATGTCCGCCGCCCGGCCTAGGTGGGTGTCCAGCACCCGGGCATAGAAGCAGGTGCACTCCTTGGTGGTGAAGGCGTTGATCTGGCCGCCCACGGCGTCCATCTCCTCCGCCAACTGGGCGGCGGTGCGGCTCCGGGTTCCCTTGAAGAGCATGTGCTCGATGAAATGGGCCGCCCCGTTCTCCCCCGCGCTCTCATGGCGGGAGCCGGTCCCCACCCAGATGCCCAGGGAAACCGAGCGCACCCCCGGCACATGTTCCGTCAGGATACGCACCCCGTTGGGGAGCGTCTTTTTTTCATACATCAAACCATTGTAACCTCGCACTTCTCTATATTTTCGCGCTTAGTATGGACAAATACCGTGCCGTTTACGCCCCGCGCAGGGCAATCAGGAGCAGTACCACCGCCGTGATGGCCAGGATCAGCGCCAGGTAGCCCACCACCTTCTTTTTCATGGCCGCGCTCTCCTTTCCTGTTCTCGTTTGGGTTACAACACTATATCACATTCCGTCCCACTTGTCAGCCGGAAAATCCGCGGGAAAAACAGCAGGCCGGGCGGGGGCTCTCCTCCGTCCGGCCTGTATGCAGAATGTCCTCCCGCCGGGCTGGACTGCCCGGCTTCAGCACCAGGCAGCCAGCAGCTCCTTCAGCTCCTCCTGCGTGCGGATACAGGCATCCCAAAGGCCCTCATCATCCGCTGGGTATGGAGAAACCCGCAGGGTGCGCGCTCCGGCCCGCAGGCCGGCGTACAGGTCGCCGTATCCCTGGTCCCCCACAAACAGCATCGCGTCAGATGGTATCCCCCAGCGGGCGCTCCACCCTTCCATACGTTTCGGAGTGGCGTGGGGCTTCTCCGCGTCAAAAATCTGCTCGTCAAAGCACCCCAGCAGCCCCAGCCGGGCCAGAAGCGCCTCTCCTCCCTCCCGCCTGGAATTTGAGCACAGCACAAGCCGGATGCCGCGGTCCCGCAGGCGGAGAAGCCGCCCGGCCAGCACCGGATCCGGTTGGGGGCCCACCCCGTCGGTCAGCAGATCCCGCCGGGCCAACTGGAACCGCTCCCAGAACGCCTCACCGTCCCAGCCGATACGCCGGGCCAGGTACATGGCCAGGCTCCAGCCGTCGGAGATATAGGACCAGCATCTCCGGTCCAGCCAGGGCGAGGGGTCCGGACGCAGGAGTGCAGCCTCGGTGGGCACAGCCAGCAGCGCGGTGGCCGGGCCAGGACACACCCCCCATTCCTTGGGGGCAAACCGGCCGCAGCGGAAGGCCGGATTGCCTCCCGCCAGCACCCGGCTCATCTCCGCCTTTACAGACCCGGTCTCCTTCTCCCATGGAGTACCGGCAAAGTAGTAGTCGATCATTCGCAGGTAGATACGGTCGTCGTGGTAGAGCGTGCCGTCCAGATCAAAACAGACAAGCCCCGGGGCAGCCTGTAACCCTCTTCCCATCAGGGCCGCACCAGGGCATCCACCGGATGCCCGTCCATTCCTATGGGTTCCAGCCCCAGCAGACGGAGGATGGTGGGCGCGTGGTCAATGAGCCTCCCGCCGTGGATTATCCTGCCGGATACAGCATTGGGCCCGGCAACGATGAAGGGGGGCTTGTCCCCCTTCCAGGGCAGGTGGCCGTGGGTGGAGACCGATGGCTTGTATTCCTTTATGTCGTTGACACTGGTGATAAGCTGCTCCCCATCCAGGGCCCTTCCAAAGCACACCCGGTCGCCGGCTTCAATGACAAAGTCAAAATCGCCGGTCAGGTGCATCTGCGCGGCCTCCTCTTTGGTAAAGATCCGCTCCAGGTATTTGGGGTACTTCTTCTGTTGCTCCAGCAGGACGCAATACACCATTTCCCGGTCCACCTCCGGCCGGAGATAGATGTGTGCGCTGAGCGAACAGTTGGCGGCATAAACCTGATAGTCTGCCAGGGAACCGTCCTCCGCGGTCTGGAGCCAGCCCAGCCGGTGGAATAGGGCGTTCAGATGGAACATCTCGTCGCAGTAGAGCTGACCGTGGTCGCCCAGCAGCACAATATTTGTGTTCTCCACGCCGCCGGTCTCCTCCAGCGCATCCAGCACAAGCCCCATCTGTCCGTCAATAAAGCGGAAGGCGTGCTCCAGATCTCCGTGCACGCCCAGGCGGTGGCGCTGGTGGTCAACGTAGGACAGGTGGAGCAGCATCAGGTCGGGGCGGTGGGCCCGGATAATGTCGGCGGCGCACTTTGCGGCGAACTCGTCCATCTGTGGCGTCTTCATCCAGCGGAGCATGTGCTTATTGGCCTCAAAAATCTTCGCCACCGCAGGGCTGTTGGCCCTGGTAAACCACGGTGTCGGGTCATCCTCCTCCCGGGGGGCCCAGATCTCGCCAATATTGTACTCCGCTCCTGAGGCGCACATGACGGGCCAGGTGACGGTAGAGGCAGTCAGCCCCGCCTGTCTTGCAAAATCCACCACGGTAGGCACCTGAATGGCCTCCCGCCACCAATACCAGTCCATCCGTCCCTTTGCAAAAAAATCTGGAATCTCATTATTGTTGATGCCAGTCCGGTCCGGCCAGCAGCCGGTGGCGATGGTAGCATGGCAGGGATAGGTTAAGGTGGGATAGATACATTCGATATCCGTAATCCAGGAGGCATGCTCCATCACGCGCCCCAGGTTGGGAAGCTGCTTCAGCACGGGGATATCCGCTGTGATCAGCGCATCAATGGAGACCACTAGGGTGCGATTTGTCATGGGGTCCTTCCTTTCTTAAGTACGGTCCTGTTGGGCCTCTTCCTCTTTCATCAGCGCAACGAGCTCCCGCTCCCAGCGCTCGGTCTCCTCCAGCTCCTCCGCCGTAGCCCGGACCCCCGGCCGGACACAGGCGGCCTCGGCCAGGAAGTGGTCGATGTTCCGCCCCCGCTCCTGGCCGGTCAGCGTGTGCATGTCATACACATAATCAGGCAGGGGAAAGGGGTCTCCCCGCCGTATGCGCCGCTTAACCACACTGGCAAGCACGCTGGAGCCCCGCTCCTTCCGGCAGGCGCACAGATAGCGCACCGCGTGGACGAAGAGCAGTTGATAATCGGAGCTGTCCCGGGAGAGCTCCCGGCTGCTGCGGTGAAGGGCGTCCACCACCACTGGGGCCATGGGCTCCCCCAGGCCCACGTCCTCGGCACTGATCACCAGCAGCCGTCTCCACAGGTAGGCGGTCAGCTCCTCCCCGGTCAGGTAGAGCTCATAGGCAGCCCGCACCGCCAGCTCCGTCTCCCCCCGGCGGATAAATTTCTGGAGGGCGGATATGACCTCGTCCCCCGGGTGTCCGCTGGGAGTTACGATGTCATGGTAAAAAATTGGTATCATGTCAGGTTTCCTTTCTGCGCGCCCGGGCCGGGACACGGGACCGCGGCAGGGCGGAGGCGGATGCTCCGTCTCCGCCCTGCCCAAGTCCGCTTCAGTTGGCGCCGACGGTCTGCTTCAGGTTGGCCAGGGCCAGCTCCGGCTCCATGCCGTTGTCGGCCACCTCCTGCATCATGGTCTTGACGGCGCTGTTGACGGCGCTGGAGGTGGTGGTAGCATTGGTAAACACGGGCTCATAGAAATAGCGGTCACTCTGCTCTACACCGGCCCGCATGTACTCGTGGCCGTCGGCCACATAGGCCTCATAGGCCGGATCCTCCGCCACGGACTGGCGTATGGGCAGATAGCCGGTGTTTCCGGCAGCTACCGCCAGGTTGGCGTCATGGGAGGTCATAAACTTGATAAATTCATAGGCCGCATACATTCTGTCCTGATTTCCGTCCTGATTCAAGGCGATAATGACATGGCCGGCGGACAGGTTGGCGGCGGTATCCTCGCTCACCTGAGGAACAGGGGCGGTTCCCCAGTCCAGCTCGGGATTTTTGTCTGGGATATAGCTGGCCTCCACGCTGTCGCCGATATACATGGGGATCATCTCATTGGCAAAGGGCCCGGAGAAGAACTGATCCTCCCCCGCAGTACGCCAGATACCCTCATTCACGTTATCCTGCCACATCTGAAGCACCTTCAGGGTAATGTCGCTGTCCTCGGTGGCAAAGTACAGATTGCCGTTCTGGTCGGTGTAGCGGCCGCCGTTTTGGAGCAGCAGGGTCATAAAGCTGCCTGCCAGGTTGTCCCAGCCAAAGGCGGGCGCGCCGGTAATGTCTCGGATGGCGCGGCAGGTTTCCACCAGCTCGTCCCAGGTGGTGGGAACACTGAGTCCGTGCTCGGCAAAAAACGTCTTGTTGTAATAGAGCACCTCGGAGTAGGAGTGGATCGGCAGGGAATAGATACCCTCCTTGGCATAGCTGGAGTTCGCCTCCCGCAGCCCTTCAAAGATGTCCTCGTAGTCGGTCATGCCCACATTGGGATCTGTAATATAGGGCTCCAGGTTAACCACATAGTCGGTCTGGAGGTAGTCGGCCACATAGGGGCGCAGGGCCAGGGTCACATCAGGGGCGCTGCCCGCCTTGATCGCGCCCACCACGCTGGAATAGAGCTCACTGCTGCTGCCGTTAAAGGTGGGGACCACGGTAATACCCTTCTCGGCACCTATCGTTTCATTGAACTCCTCCACCAGCCCTTCCAAAACCTTCAGGTGGTTCTGATTGGAGATGGAGTGCCAGAACTGGAGTTCCACAGGGCCGGAAAGGGTACCCAGTTCCCCGGCGGGGGTTTCGGCCCCGCTGGGGGCCGGTTTGCTGCCGCAGGCCGCCAGGGAAAGGCCCAGGGCCAGGGCAAGGCTTACGCTGATGAGCTTCCGTTTCATCGAAAATTCCTCCTTCTTTTCTTTCGTGCCATATGCTTTCATTGTGTTATTCAAAGCCCGGCAGGCCGGGCAGGATCTTAACCCTTGATGCCGCCCCGCGCCACGCCGGCGATGATCTGCTTTCGGAAGACCAGGAAGAAAATCAGCATGGGTACAATGACGATCGTAGCGCCGGCCATCTGCAGATTTACCTGGGAGCTCACCGCATCCCGGAAGTGGAGCAGACCGATGGGCATAACCCGGTGGGCATCGCTCTTGGTGACCATAAGGGGCCAGACAAAGGAATTCCATTGGCTGATAAAGGCCAGAATTCCAATGGTGGCAATGGCATTCTTGTTCATGGGGATCATGACTTTCCAGAGGTAGCGCCAGTCGCTGCAGCCGTCCACCTTGGCCGCTTTGTAGAGGATGGAGGGGATCTGCATAAAATACTCCCGCATCATATAGATATAGAAACCGCTGGCCACCGTTGGCAGAATAATGCCCTGAAAGGTGTCCATCCAGCCCAGCTTGGAGATCGTGATGAAGTTCTGGATGATGAGCAGCTCTGCGGGGATCATCATGGTGGACAGGCAAAGCAGAAACAGCAGCTTTTTGCCCCGAAATTCGTAAATGGTAAAGCCGTAGGCAGACAGCACGGTAAGCACCAGGGTAAGGAGGGTACCGCCGCCCGCCACAATAATGGAGTTGCGCAAATAAAGGCCAAAGGGGGCGACGGCAAGAGCCTCCGTGTAATTTTCAAACTGGGGCACCGCAGGGAACAGGGTTGGCGGGATGGAGATGGACTCCGGCAGTGTTTTCAGGGAGGTAAAGAGCATCCACAAAAACGGGAAGATCATGACAAAGGCTCCAACAGTCAGAACGGCGATCTTGACCGCCTTGCCCACGTTCTGTTTCATATCCGACCCTCCCTTATACATAGTATACAAACCGCTTGGAGACCCACTTCTGAATCACCGTCAGGGCCAGTACGATGGCCAGAAAGATGATGGCCGCCGCCGAGGCGTAGTGAACCTGTCCCCGGTTGAAAAACATGTCATAAATATAGTAGACCATAGTGATGGCGCTGTTTCCAGGCCCAGCGCTCTCCCGGCTGAACATGGCATAGACCTCGTTGTAGGTCTTAAAGGCATGAATGACCGAAACGATGGTGACCATCCAAAACGTGGGGGAGAGCAGGGGCATGGTGATGCGGAAGAATATCCGGTGCGCTGGAGTGCCGTCGATCCGGGCGGCCTTGTAGTACTGCTGGTCGATCTTTTGCAATCCGGCCAGGAACAGGACAATCTTAAACGCCATACCGTTCCAGATGGTAAAAATGGTCACCGCCACAATGGTCAGGTTGGGATCGGACAGCCACTTCTGTGGCTCCAGCCCCAAAAACTCCAGAAAAAAGTTGATGTAGCCGTATTCCGAGTGGAAGAGCCAGCGGAACACCAGGCCGATGGCCAGGGTGGAGGTGACATAAGGGAGAAAATAGAGTGTCTGAAACAGTCCCTTGGTCCGAAGCAGGGAATTGATGAGCAGGGCTGCCCCCAGGGAGAGCACAATCGTGATAGGTACGCCCACCAGAACAATAAACATGGTGTTGCGCACGGCCAGCCCGAAAGCGGGATCCTGAAGCACGTACCGGAATGAATTGAGGCCGAAGCCCGTGCCGGTGTCGGTAAGGTACACGTAACTCTGGTAAAACCCCATCCGAAGCGTCATGAGGATGGGGTAGACCACAAAGACCGCCAAAACCGCAAAGGCAGGGAGCAGATACAGATATGCCTTGGCGCTGCGCCGGGTGTTGCCCAGCGGATTTTCTGCGCGGGCCGGCTTGGGGCTCCTCATCCCGCCACCTCCGCATCCAGCCGTGCGCCGGTCTCCGGGTCAAAGATATAGACCAGGCGAGGCTCCAGGGTCAGCTCCACGGCGTCGCCTGCCGCCACACCGGCGGTGATGTCCAGAATGGCGCGGGCCCGCTCCCCTGCCAGTGAGAAGGTAACCAGCAGATCCTTGCCCCGCATCTCCACAGCCTCAGCCGCAGTCCGAAGCCCCTGCCCCAGACGCCACGCCTCAGGCCGGATGCCCACCAGGACCGGCCCATCCGCCGCGCCGTGCACCCGGAGCATGTAGTCCTCTGCCAGACACACCGTTCCGCCGCACACGTCCAACCGAAAGAAATTGATGGGGGGATTCCCCAGAAAGCCTGCCACAAAGCGGTTGGCGGGATTCAAATACATCTGTTGGGGTGGACACTGCTGCTGCACCACGCCGGTCCTCATCAGCACGATCTCATCTGTGATACTCATGGCCTCCTCTTGATCATGGGTGACGAACACGGTGGTGACGCCCGTCTCAGTCTGGATGCGGCGAATCTCTTCCCGCATCTCCAATCGCAGGCGGGCGTCCAGATTGGAAAGGGGTTCGTCCAGCAAGAGGATATCAGGCCGCTTGACCAGCGCCCGTGCAATGGCCACCCGCTGCTGCTGGCCGCCGGAGAGCTGGCCCGGCTTGCGCTTGAGGAGATCCTCGATCTGCACCAGTCTGGCCATCTCCAGGGTACGGCGGCGGATCTCCTCCTTCCCCTCCTTGTGGTTGACCAGAGGGAAGGCGATGTTTTGCTCCACCGTCAGATGGGGATAGAGGGCATAGTTCTGAAACACCAGACCAATGCCCCGCTTTTCTGGGGGCAGGGCCGTCACATCCCTGTCTCCAAAGAAAATCCTTCCGGAAGTAGGCGACTCCAGCCCTGAGATGAGGTAGAGTGTCGTGGACTTTCCGCAGCCGCTGGGGCCCAGCAATCCGGTCAGCTTGCCGTCCTGAATCGTAATGCTGACATCATTCACCGCCTTGGTTCCGGAAAAATCCTTGACCAGATGCTCCAATCGCAGTTCCATGGCGCAGCTCCTTTCATTTATTTTGCTTTTTATTGTCTCCATTGTATTCTATATCATTTTTCTTGTCAACAAATGTTCAAAATTACAGTTTTCAGTCTGCTTTTTAAGCTTTAATTTCATATAATCTCTTTATTTGATAGTATATTATCAATAATCTTCTCCGAAAGAGATAAAAGGCATTGAATTATCATTTTTTAAAATTTGGCTTTACAAAAAATGTACAGAATATCCAACTAATTTTTGCTTTATTCTTGCCAGAGTTCCGGTTTTATGATATTCTCTCCCTAGTATTTAATTAAGTATGGGAGGATTGCACCATATGAGTCTCAAAAAGATGACACGTATTGATAAAATCTCCCAGCTTTTGATCGCCAAGACGGGCGTATCGATTCGCGAACTGGCGGTGGAGCTGGGGGTATCTGAAATTACAATCCGCCGGGATCTGAAGCAGCTCGAGCAGCAGGGGACGGTAAAGCTGATCAACGGCGTGGCCATTCATCGCGCCGCCCAGAACCCCCACAGTACCCTTCCCGAGTACAATCTGGATTACGAGGTTCTCCACTTTGGAGACCGGAAGGCCCGCATCGGCAAAAAAGCCGCCTCCCTCATTGAACCCAACGATGTCATTGCCATTGATACCGGCTCCACCTGCTCCTACCTCACACAAAATCTGCCCAGCGGCGTCCACCTGACCGTGCTCACCTACTGCATGAACACCCTGGCCCAGTTGACCACGCATCCGAACTACGACGTGATCTGCGCGGGCGGCTACCTCTATCCCAACACCCGGATGTTTTATAGTCCAGAGGGTATCAGCCTTATTAACCGCACCTGTGTAAACAAGGCCTTCCTCTCCACCGCCGGCATCAGTGGCAAGCTGAACGTCACCTGTGTGGCTCCCCATGAGATGAACGCCAAGAGCGCCCTGATGGAGAGCAGCCAGACCAAGATCCTGCTGCTGGACTCCTCCAAGTTCAGCAAAATCTGTCCCACGACTTTCGCCTACCTCTCCGATTTTGACATCATCGTTACGGATGACGAGCTCTCAGCCGAATGGCAGGGCTATATTGCCGACCTGGGCATTCAGCTTTTGCTGGCCTGAGCGGGCAGCCGCATCATTTGCATGAACCTCCATGCGTACAGGACGCGCCGCGAAACTATGCAAAGGCTTAGGCGCATGAAGTGTTCGCGCATGTGGGCCGTACCGGCCTACGCGCTGTCATCTTATGGCCGTGCCGCTGCAAGCGGCGCATGGGCAAGTTTGCTATGCTCTTGCAGAGCAAAAGGGCCGGACGGAATGGTTCCGTCCGGCCCTTTTTATGCCGTATGCGCTCTTTACTTGATAGGCTCGCCGGCCTCTTTCTTGGCCTTGATCTCCTTCAGGGCGTCCCGGTAGGAGAGGTTGACGCGGCCCTTCTCGTCGATATCGGTGACCTTGACCCAGATCATGTCGCCGATGTTGACCACGTCCTCCACCTTCTCCACCCGGCGGTCGGCCAGCTTGGAGATGTGCACCATGCCGTCCTTGCCGGGGGCCAGCTCGACGAAGGCGCCGAACTGGAGGATGCGGACCACCTTGCCGTAGTAGAGCTGGCCCACCTCGGGCACGAACACGATGGTCTCGATGGTCTTCTTGGCGGCGTCGCAGGAGGCCTTGTCGGTACCGGCAATGTAGATGGTGCCGTCGTCCTCGATGTCGATCTTGGCGCCGGTGTCGGCACAGATCTTCTGGATCACCTTGCCGCCGGAGCCGATGACCTCGCGGATCTTGTCCACGTCGATCTTCATCTTCACCATCTTGGGGGCGGTGTCGGCCACGTCGGGGCGGGGCTTGGAGATGCAGGGGAGCATGATCTCGTCCAGGATGGCATAGCGGGCGTCGCGGGTGATCTCCAGGGCCTCCTTGATGATCTCGTGGGACAGGCCGTCGTTCTTGATGTCCATCTGGATGGCGGTGATACCGGCCTTGGTGCCGGCCACCTTGAAGTCCATCTCGCCGTGGAAGTCCTCCACGCCCTGGATGTCGATGAAGGTGGTGAAGCCGCCGTCGTCGTCCTGGATCAGGCCGCAGGAAATGCCGGCCACGGGGGCGGAGATGGGCACGCCGGCGTCCATCAGGGCCAGGGTGGAGCCGCAGATGGAGCCCTGGGAGGTGGAGCCGTTGGAGGAGAGCACCTCGCTCACCACGCGGATGGCGTAGGGGAAGTCCTCCACGGAGGGGATCACCGGCTCCAGGGCGCGCTCGGCCAGGGCGCCGTGGCCCTTCTCGCGGCGGTTGGTGGAGCGGGCGGCCCGGGCCTCGCCGGTGGAGTAGGCGGGGAAGTTGTAGTGGTGCATATACCGCTTCTCCTCCTCCTCCCAGATGGTGTCCAGCTTCTGGGCGGCGGAGAGGGTGTTCAGGGTGCAGACGGAGAGCACCTGGGTCTGGCCGCGGGTGAACAGGCCGGAGCCGTGGACGCGGGGCAGCACGCCCACCTCGGCGGCCAGGGGACGGATCTCGTTCTTGGCGCGGCCGTCCACCCGGTGGCCCTCCAGCAGCCAGGCCTTGACGATCTTCTTCTGGAACTTGTAGGTGATCTCCTCCAGGTACTTGTCCATCTCGGGATAGTCCTCCAGGAAGAGCTCATGCCAGTGCTCGATGAGCTTGTTCCACCGCTCCTCGCGCACGTTCTTGTCGTCGGTGTCCATGGCGGCGCGGGCCTCATCCATGGTGGCCTCCACGATCTTGTCGAACAGCTCCTGGTCGAAGTCGGCGTGGTCGTAGGTCATCTTGTCCCGGCCGATCTCGGCCACGATCTGGTTGATGAAGGCCACCTGCTTCTTGATGTCCTCGTGGGCGGCCACGATGGCGTCGTACATGATGTCGTCGGGCAGCTCCTTGGCGCCGGCCTCAATCATGATCACCTTCTTGTCGGTGGCGGCCACGGTCAGATCGAGCTGGGAGGCGTGCTTCTGCTCGTTGGTGGGGTTGAGGACAATCTGGCCGTCCACATAGCCCACCTCCAGGCAACCGATGGGGCCGGCCCAGGGGATGCAGGAGTAGGCCAGGCAGGCGGACACGCCGATCATGGCGGTCACCTCGGGGGAGCAGTCCCGGTCCACGCTCATGACGGTGGCGGTGACCACCACGTCGTTGCGGAAGTCGTAGGGGAACAGGGGGCGGATGGAGCGGTCGATCACGCGGCTTGCCAGCACGGCGGGCAGAGAGGGCTGGCCCTCCCGGCGCATGAAGGAGCCGGGAATGCGGCCCACGGCGTACAGCTTCTCCTCAAAGTCCACGGAGAGGGGGAAGAAGTCCACGCCGTCCCGGGGGCGGGGGGACACGGTGACGGCCACCAGCACGGTGGTCTCGCCGTAGGTGACCATGGCGGAAGCGGTGGCCAGCTCGGCCACCTTGCCCACGTCGATGGTCAGGGGGCGGCCCGCCACCTCGGTCTTGTAGACCTTGTGGTTGGTGAATTCCTTGTGCTTGATAATGGTTGACATGCGGGTATTCCTCCTTTTCATTGGTGTCTCCCACACATCAGAGCCCGATCCCTTTTAGCACTTGAAGCCGGGTCCGGTCCTCCGGGCCCAGGTTCAACTGCTAAAAAGCAAGCTCCGACGGATGGGAAGAAGGGGTGGCACGGAGTCCGCGCCACCCCTCTTGATTCGTTGTTGTCACGCTGCGGCGGCTGCACGACGGACAACTGCTCAACACTCCGCGAAAAATGCCGTTGGCGTTCCGCCAACCTGTTTTTTCATCTGCGTGTTTCGCTGTCGTCCTGCTCCGCACGCCTCCGCGCTTCTTCTTACTTTCGGATGCCGAGCTTGGCGATAATGGCGCGGTAGCGCTCGATGTCCTTGGCCATCAGATAGTCCAGCATCTTGCGGCGCTTACCGACCATCTTGAGCAGGCCGCGGCGGCTGTGGTTGTCGTGGATGTGCACCTTCAGGTGCTCGGTCAGCTCCTGGATGCGGGCGGTCAGAATGGCGATCTGCACCTCGGGGGAGCCGGTGTCAGTGGCGTGGGTACGGTTGGCCTCGATCACGGCCGTCTTCTCGTCCTTACGGATCATGGTTGGGTTCCACCTTTCATACAATGTGCCCTGGGCTGCGTGACCGGCCGGTGAGAGCCTGGGGACGAAGCCGGGGGTAAATTCTGCCTGTAAATTACAGGCTGTAGTAGTTTATCATATTCTCCCCGCCTTGTAAAGAGGTCATTCCCGATTTTGCGGCGAATTTTCCCGCGCCGCCGCCGTCCTCTGGCGCCGGCGCAGGCGCGGGGGTATGATACAAAAAACAGCAAGGAGGAATGGTTATGATCCGTCTGCTGACCGGGAGCACGCACACGGGAAAGACCCTGCTGGCCCAGCGCCTGCTGGAGCGGCACGGCGCGCCCTATCTGTCCATCGACCACCTGAAGATGGGCCTCATCCGCAGCGGGATGTGTCCCCTGACGCCGGAGAGCACCGACGAGGCCCTCACCGCCGTCCTCTGGCCCGTGGTGCGGGAGATCGTCAAAACCGCGGTGGAAAACGGCCAGTCGCTGACGGTGGAGGGTTGCTACATCCCCTTCAACTGGCGGGAGGACTTTGATGCGTCCTGCCTCCCCCACATACGCTTTCTCTGTCTGGTGTTCAGTGAGGCGTACATCCGCACCCGGTTTGACACCATTCAGACCCACGCCAACGCCATAGAGCGGCGGAAGGACGACTCCTTCTGCACCATGGAATTACTTTTGGCGGAAAACCGGCGCAATCTGGAGGCCTGCCGCCGCCGCGGACTGCCCTATTACCTCATTGACGGCCCCTATGCCCCGCCCCTGGACTGGTGAGCGTTACCAAATCGTCATTTATTCTTAATAAATTATCTTTAAATCCCCATTGACAATCATATGATTATTTAGTATAATCATGTCAAAGCAAGAAAAGGAGTGGATGATATGGCAAAGACGCTGCCGGGAACCACCATCGCGGTGGACTGGAACCGACCGGAGGAGGCGGAGACCCTGCTGAACTCCCTCTTTTTGGCCGGGGGGCTGATGCTCTCCCAGGTGGCCAGCCTGACCGGGCTGGAGCCCTATGTCATCCAGAACTGGGTCCGCCGGGGCTTTGTGGCCCCGCCGGAGCGCAAGCGGTACTCCCGCCGCCAGTTTTCCCGCATCGTCCTGATCAATATGCTGAAGGATTCCATGCAGCTGGACAAAATCTGCGCCCTGCTCTCCTATGTCAACGGGGAGCTGGACGATGAATCGGACGATCTGATTGACGATTTCCAGTTGTATCTCTATATTGTACGCCTGGCGGCCCTGGTGGAGCATCAGCCTCCCAGCGGGCCGGACGAGGCGGCCCGCTGGTGCCAGACAGCGGCGGAGAGCTACCGTGAGAGCGTCCCGGGCGCCCGGGACCGGGTGGCCCGCTGCCTCCATGTGATCCTGACGGCCTATCTGGCCGGACGGCTCAAGCAGGAGGCGGAGGCCCTCCTCGCGGCCCTGGCCTGACGCGTCCCAAGACAGCGGTAGGGACGCGGAGTATCCCACCGCTGTTTTATGATAGATCGCATCCCCATTTCGAGAAAGGAGGAACCCATTCATGGCAGCCTGGTGGCAATCCCTCTCTGCCCTGGACCACGTTCTGCTCTACATCGCCGTACCCGCCACGCTGATCCTGCTGATTCAGACCGTTCTCCTCTTTGCGGGGGGCGCGTTTGACAGCGACGGCGACGCCGGTGTGCTGGACGCGGACGGGCCGGACTTCGACGGCCCCGACGCCGACGGCGGCCCGCTCCACGAGGCCGCGGCGGACCCGGAGACCCCCGACACCGGCCTGCACCTGTTCACCGTGCGGGGCGTGGTGGCCTTCCTGGTGCTCTTCGGCTGGGGCGGCCTGTGGCTCCACCAGGTAGGCCTGCCCGGTTTCCTGGCGGTCTTCCTGGCCATCCCCATCGGCTTTGCCGGCATGGTGGGCATCGCCCTGGCCGTCCGCCAGGCCCTTCGCCTCCAGTACGACGGCACCCTGGATCTCCGCAACGCCCTCGGGCGGACGGGCACCGTGTACCTCACCGTTCCCCCCGGCCGCTCCTCCCCCGGCAAGGTCACCCTCACCGTGCAGGAGCAGCTGACGGAATTTGAGGCCCTCACCGACTCCCCCGCCCCCATCCCCACCGGCAGCCCTGTCCGTGTCACCGGTCTGGCCGGCCGCGGCGCCCTGCTGGTGGAACCCATCCCATCCGAATCAAAAGAGACAGAATAAGGAGGAACTTATGCCAAACATCTTTGGACTTATCCTTACCTGCGTCATCGTCGTCATCGTCTTCTCCCTGCTGCTGTTCCTGATCAAGCGCTACAAGAAGTGCCCCTCGGACAAGGTCATGGTCATCTACGGCAAGGTGGGCAGCAACAAGGACGGCTCCACCCGCAGTGCCAAGTGCATCCACGGCGGCGCGGCCTTTATCTGGCCGGTCATCCAGTCCTATGAGTTCCTGGATCTGACCCCCATGTCCATCTCGGTGGATCTGGAAAACGCCCTGTCCCGCCAGAACATCCGCATCAACGTCCCCAGCCGCTTCACCGTGGGCGTCTCCACCGAGCCGGGGGTCATGCAGAACGCCGCCGAGCGCCTGCTGGGCCTGAAGCTCCAGGAGATCCAGGAGCTGGCCAAGGACATCATCTTCGGCCAGCTCCGCCTGGTCATCGCCACTATGGACATCGAGGAGATCAACACCGACCGGGATAAGTTCCTGGAGGCCGTCTCCCGCAACGTGGAGGGCGAGCTCAAGAAGATCGGCCTGCGCCTCATCAACGTCAACGTCACCGACATCTCCGACGAGTCCGGCTACATTGACGCCCTGGGCAAGGAGGCCGCCGCCAAGGCCATCAACGACGCAAAGAAGAACGTGGCCGAGAAGGACCGCGACGGCTCCATCGGCGAGGCCCAGGCCCGCCGCGACCAGCGCATCCAGGTGGCCCAGGCCGACGCCTCCGCCATCCAGGGCGAGAACTCCTCCAAGGTGGAGGTGGCCATGTCCAACGCCCAGCGCCGCGAGAAGGAGGCCGAGGCCACCCGCATCGCCACCGCCGCCGAGAAGATCGCCGCAGCCCAGGCCCTGGAGGAGGCCTACGCCGCCGAGCAGAAGGCCGAGGCTGCCCGCGCCCAGCGTGAGAAGGCCACCCAGGAGGCCGACGTCATCGTCAAGACCGAGATTGACAAGCGCCGCCGGGAGCTGGAGGCCGAGGCCGAGGCCGAGCAGATCCGCCGCCGCGCCAAGGGCGAGGCCGACGCCATCCTGGCCAAGATGCAGGCCGAGGCCCAGGGCGCCCAGGAGATCCTGGTCAAGCAGGCCGACGGCCTGCGGCAGATCGTGGCCGCCGCGGGCGGCGACGCCGACCACGCCGTGCGCCTGATGCTGGCCGACAAGATGGAGGAGCTCATGCGCATCCAGGTGGACGCCGTCAAGGGCATCAAGATCGACAAGGTCACCGTCTGGGACGGCGGCGAGCAGAAGGATGGCAAGACCGCCACGGCGGGCTTTGTCTCCGGCCTGATGAAGTCCATTCCGCCCATGAACGAGATGTTCGACATGGCGGGCATGGAGCTGCCCCGCTTCCTGGGCAAGAACAAGGAGGAGCCTGCCGCTCCCCCCGCGCCCGCCGCAGAGCCCGGCGCGCCCGCAGAAGAGTCCTGATAATTGGAAGGCCCCCGGAACCTGATGGGTTCCGGGGGCCTTTCTGCTTTAAATTAGAGCTTCTTTTCGGCAAAGCGCATGAGGATGACGGCCACCTCGGCGCGGGTGGCGGTGCCGGCGGGGTCGAGCCGACCGCCGTCCTTTCCGGTCAGCAGACCCTCGCCCACGGCCCAGCACAGGGCGTCCGCCGCATAACCGCTGGCCGCGTCCTTGTCGGCAAAGCCGTCCAGGCCGCCTGTGGGCTCCGGTGTGCCCGCATAGCGGTACAGCATGGCCGCTAATTGCTCCCGGGTCACCGCGTCCTCCGGACCGAAGGCCCCGGTGTCATACCCGGCCACAATCCCCTGGGCCGCCGCCCAGTTCACCGCGCCGGCATACCACGCGTCCGCCGCCACGTCGGTGAAGCCCGCCCCGCCGGGGGCGGCAGGACTGCCCGCCAGGTTCCAGAGCACCTGCGCCGTCATGGCGCGGGTCAGCACCGCGCCGGGGTCAAAGGTGACGGCGCTGGTACCGTCCATGAGGCCCTTTTCATACACATAGGCCACCGCATCATAGTACCACTCGCCGCTGCTCACGTCGGTGAAGGGCAGGGATTCGGGCTGTTCCGGCTCGGTTTCGATCGCGGTGAAGACCGCCTCGACCTCCACCTTGGAAGCGGGCATTTTGAAGGTATATTTGCCGTCGCCCTTGTCGGTGAGCTTGATGGAATCGCCATCCTTGCCGGTGACGGTCAGCTTGTCCAGCTCATAGCCCTCGTCGGGCTTCACGGTGATGGTCACGGTGGTGCCTCTGGAGGCGCGGGTGGGGCTTACCTTCACGCTGCCGTTGTCCGTGTCCTCCACGCTCACCGTGTACCGGGTGGAGCTGGAGGAGGAGCCGCCGGAGGAGCTGTTTTTCGAGAATGTCGCATGGACGGTGCAGTCCTTTGTCACATTCTGAACGGTGTAGGTGCCGTTATCGTTCTGCACCACGTCTGCGGCGGTGCTGTCATCGACGGTCACATCAGAGATGGAATATCCGCTGTCGGCGGCGACGGTGAAGGTCTGACTGCCGCCATTGGCTACGGCCACCCTGCCGCTGGGAGTAATGGTGCCGCCTTCGCCGGCGGTGGCGGTGATGGTAAAGCCCTGCGCGGGGTCTTTTGTTCCATCGCCTACCACCACGCTGCCAATATCCGTAGTAATATTCTTGGCCGAGTCATCTGTGTAGGCCAGTTTGATCTTTAGCTGCTTGTCTTCTTTGGTAGTCTTGTTGTCCGCAATGGTAACAGGGAAGGAGCCGGTACCATTTCCGTCCTTTTCGCCCGTCTTTGTTGTTACCCCAAGAACAATATCGCCGCCCAAAATTGGATTCGAATTGTTAAAAGTACAACCGGAAATAGTCAGGGACTTGACGCTGGCCCGCGCGCCGGTGATATCATCGGCTTCAGTCCCGTCACCCGTGCCGCGTTCAGCGACTTTAATGGGGCCGGAAGCACCGCAATTTCCTTCAAACCTAGTGTTGGTGATCGAGATCACGGCATCCTGTACGGCGACCAGGTTCAGGTCGATGGCATAGTTAATGCCGCCGCAGTTCGTAAAGGTGCAGTCATCAATGGTCAGGTTTTTCGCGTTGGTCAGATACATGCCCTGTCCACCGCTCACTCCTGCCTTGGAGTTTTGCACGGTGCAGTTGGTCATGGTCAGGTTCAGACCGCTGACAACAGTTGCGCTCTGATTCTGAGATGTAATGAGGATGGATTTATCCGCCGTTCCATTCCTGCCGGTGTCGCCGTCTACGGTCAGATTGTTCAAGGTGAGGTTCGTGTTGGTCTGGTCGGCATGTTCGCCCGAAGCTGCCACACAGTTGATGGTGCCGTACAGGGTCTTGCCGCTGCCCTCAATGGTGAGGGTGCTGCCCGCTGTGATGGAAATGTCTTTTGTCACATCCTGCAGCAGGGTGAGGGTGTGATCTTCTGCGGCCAGCGCGGCGGTCAGAGCATTATCAAAAGAGGTGAATTTCTCCTCCCCAACCTGTGCCACAAGGACGCCTTCTTGCGTCTTTTCAAAGGTGTCCCCAGGGGCCAGCGTGATGGTGGGGATGTCCGCATCCTTGGCCGCCTGATAGGCCAGCTCAACCGCAACCTCGCTGCCATTTTCGGCCTTCACATTGGAGATGGTCACCGGGAACGCGCCGGTGGAGGGCGCGGCGGCATTGTTCTCTCCCTTCCCCTGGGAACCCAGTTGAATCTTGGCCCCCTCGGAGAAGGTGCAGTCCGCAACCACAGCGGAGGCAATGGTGGCGGGTTTTACTTCTCCGTCTCCCGACGGCTTCACATCTGTTGCCACGTCGTCCTCGCCGTTGCGCTGGTTCAGCTTGATGGCATTCTTCTCATAGCTGCCCGTAAAGGTACAGCCCCGGATCTCCACCGTGGAACCCTGGATGCCGCAGAGGTTCCAGTTGATTCCGTACTTCAGGCCGTCCTCTCCGGCGTTGAAGGTGCAGCCTTTAATCACCAGAGACTGGCAGTTGGGCAAATACATAAACGAGGAGTTTGTCTTGTCTCCGGCGGTATTGCCGGTAAAGGTACAGTCCGTCAGGGTCAGGTGCAGTCTGGGGGGATTGGGGCGCGTCTGCACATTGGTCAGGGCAAACTGTCCCTCCTTAAACTCCGTTCTGCTGATAGTCAGGTATACGTCCTTACCGTCGAGAGCGTCGCCCTTCACCGCCTCATTATAGGCGGCTACCGTAGTGAAGGGCTCCTCCTGCGTGCCCTTTCCCTCCTCTGTGGGTACGGGCTCCTGTGGCTCGTCGCCGGGCTCCGTCCTGGCGTCCGCGCTTGTTTCCTCCGTCTGTTCCATTCCGGCGATGGGAAGGGGCTGCTCCACGTCCGCCGCAAAGGCGGACGGCATCAGCGTCAGCAGCATGCACGCCGTCAGGCACACCGACAAGATGCGTTTCTCCATGATTCTGTTTTCCTCCTTTTTGATGTCAGGGGTCGTGGCCGCAGAAAATGTGTGTCAATACCACTCCGCCGTACCGGAGGTTCCCGCAGGATGCCATTCGGACTGCATACAAAACATCTTAAAACAGGAAGCGCGGGTCTCCGGCCAGGTGAAACAGCATTGGCCGGCAAACCACCCCCTTTTGGAAAAGTGTACCTTTTAAAATGGTGGAAATGCAGGAAAATCTATGTTAAAATGTAATTGATATCGCCGTATTTCTGTGCTATACTTCACACTAGGTAGTGCGACTATTTCATTTGTAAACGTACACTTTTTCAAACATACAAAGCGCCTCTGGAATATTCCAGAGGCGCTTTTTGCATATAGTTCCGTTACAGCAGGGTGAAATCCAGCAGCTCGTGGCCCCACGCCCGCTCGGGGGCGTCCAGCCCGCGGCCGCCCACCATCAGCTCGCCGCACTGGTTGTCGTAGGGGTCTTGCCGCCAGGCGGGCATGGGGGGCGTCAGGGGGGCCTGGAAGGCGGAATTGGCTACCATCCGCCAGGGGTCCAGGCTGCCGAAGTAGTGGGCCCGGCGGGCGTCCTCCCCGCTGCGGCGGGCGGAGGAGCCGAAGGAGCAGTCCGCCCACAGCCAGCCGTGGGGGGCCAGGTAGAACATGGCCCAGTCGTGGGGGCCCACCCGGCCGGGCCGGACGGCCAGCCCGCTCTGCCACCGGGCGGGGATGCCCGCGATACGGCACAGGGTGATGAAGAGCAGGGCGAACACCCCGCAGTCCCCCCGGAGGGTCTTGGCGCACTGGTCGGCGATGCAGTCCAGCTGGAGGTAGGCGGGCTGATAGCGGTAGTCCACCTGTCCGGTGACGTAGTCGTAGATGGCCTTCGCCTTTTCCGCCGGGTTGGCGCACCCCTCGGTCAGCCGGGCCGCCAGCGCCCGCAGGTAGGGGGTAAAGACGATGTGGGGCGGCTGCTCCTCCAGGTCAAAGTCCGGCTGCGCCAGCTCCAGAGAGAGGGACATGGGAGCCGTGTACTCCGCCCGGAAGAGGTAACGGTAGGTGACGGAGAACTCCCCCACGCCGTTTGTTTTCCACCACATGGTGCGCTGTGGTGCATACTCCGGCGCGGCCACCCCGCCGGGGGTGCAGTCCAGCAGCTCAATATTGCTCTGCTGGGGGCAGGCCGCCGGGAGGGGCAGCCACGCCTGCACCTCCTGGCCCGCAACAGGCACCAGCGCCCGGATATCCGCCTTCAGGGTAATGCGGGCGGTGAGGGAGCCTTCCCGCTCCATCCGGGCCAGCACGGCATCCCGCTCCGCGTTGTCCACCGCCTCGTGGACAAGCCCCGGTGCCTCCTTCGGGTAGATGCGCAGGGACTCCAGGAACTCCCGGTGTACCCGCAGCTCCCCGTCCACCATCCGCCAGTCGATGCGCCCGCCGTCCAGCAGGGCGTCGAACTGCGCCTCGGTAAAGCCGGGCCACTCCGCCCGTACCAGGGCCACCGCCTCGGGGCGGGTGTAGGGGTAGTCGTAGGGCAGGCGGGTCAGCCGCAGCCGCTCCGCCTCCAGCCGGGGGGCCAGCAGGGGCTGGACGCCGGAGGAGAGCCGGGCGTCGATCAGCCGGAGCGCCCCCGCCAGATCCCCCATATCCCTGCGGCGGGCGATGTCGGCGGGCAGGGCGTCGTTCAGGTGGAGAAAGGCCTCATTCTGGTTGTGCATAAATATCCCCCTTTGCGTTTCCTGTCCCCAGCATAGCACAAACCGGCGGGCAAAACAACCGGGCCGGGACAGCAGCCTGTCGAAAAGTCTTTTCGACAGGCTGCTGAACTTTTTGAACCTTCAAAAAGGTTCAAAAAGTTGTTTGATCCAACGCGAAAGGGAACCCTGACGGTTCCCTTTCACACTATCCTTCCCTCCGAATTCTTTAATAGGAGGATTTATCGATAGCCTCCTGGGCCGGGACAGCAACGCTGTCCCGGCCCAGCCTATGTGGAGGTTATTCGGCGGTAAAGAGGGCCTCGGCCCGCACCAGCAAGGCGGCCAGCTCGGCCCGGGTGGCAGTGCCCTGGGGGTTCAGGGTGCCCGCGCCGGTGCCGGTGAGCAGCCCGGCGTCCACCGCCCAGGCCACGGCGTCCTGTGCGAAGGCGGACACGGCGGAGGCGTCGGGGTAGCCGGACAGGTCGGCGGCCGCGCTCACGTCCAGGCCCTGGGCCTCGGCGTAGTTGCACAACAGGGTGACGGCCTGCTCCCGGGTCAGGGCGCTGTCGGGGGCGAAGCCGGTGCTGCTGGCGCCGGAGGTGATTCCGGCCTCATAGGCCCAATCCACGGCAGCGGCGCAGTAGGAGCCGGCGGCCACGTCGGCAAAGCCGGCAGAGGCGGAGGCGGCGGGCTCGCCCGCCATGCGGTGGAGGACGGTGACCAGCATGCCCCGGGTGGTAGTCACGTCAGGGCCGAAGGCCTTGGAGGTGACGCCGTTCATCAGGCCCTGCCCGGTGACGGCGGCCACGGCCTCGGCGTACCAGGCGTTGGGGGCCACGTCGGAGTAGCCGGTGTCGTTCAGCACGGCGGCCCAGGCGGCGTTGGAGATGAAGTTGTACTCATCCCGCTGGTTGGTCTTGTTGGTCAGGGTGTTGGCGAAGAGCACCACGTCCAGTTGGGCGTTGTCCGCGCCCGCGCCCTGGTAGGAGATGGCCTGGATGGAGTCGTCCAGGAAGTCGTCGAAGTGCTCGCCGTCGGCGGGGAGGAAGCCCTCCAGCAGCTCCTTGGAGCCGTCCAGCTGCACCAGCACCTGGGCGCCGGCGGGGATGGCGGCGAAGTAGCCGGCGCCGTAGCCGTAGAGGAGGTCGTCGCCCTCGGCCACATAGCTGGCGGTGATCAGGCTGTCGGTGGGGTAGGTGACGTAGGCCAGGGCATCCATGGCGTTGGGGCTGACGGTCTCCCGCACCAGCGCGCCCTCGTCAAAGAGAGAGACGGCGGACTTCATGGCCTTGGAGCCGTAACCGATGTAGGGGGTGCCGCTCTTGACGGCGGCCAGGGCCTGCTCGTCCAGGGCGGCCGCGCCGATGATCAGGTCGGCCTGGGAGGCGTCGTCGGTGACGGTGAAGCCCAGGGTGCGCATGGCCTGCCGGTCGTAGTTGTACTCGTAGGAGCCGCTGACCAGGGTGGTCTTGACGAAGCCCTTGTCGTTGTCGGCGGGCTTGCCGGAGATGTAGACCACGGGGGCCTTGGGGATGGCCAGGGCCGCGGGGGCGTCGGTCACGCCCACGCCGGAGAGCAGGTAGTCGCCCGCCACGCTCTGCCAGTCGGCGTAGGACACCAGGAAGCTGCCCTCGTACTGGCCCTCGGTGATGAGGGAGACGGACTTGCCGGCCTTCAGCAGGGCGTTGACGGCGGCAGTGGAGTCCTCGGAGGCGTTCATGAGCACCACCTGGGCGTCCTTCACGCCGGAGAAGGAGGAGGTCAGGGAGGCCACGTAATCCAGGGTCTCCTCGTAGTCCAGGACGTCGCCGCAGGCGGCGGAGATGGTCTTATAGGCGGCGGGCTCGGCGCACACCACCATGTCGAAGCCCCGCACCTTGTCGAAGGCGGTGATGCCCTCGGAGTAGAGGACGGGCCAGCCGGTAATCACGGTGCCGTCGTACAGCACGCCGTTGGCCACGCTCCGCTTGGCCTGGTACATGGACACGATTAGGGTGCCGGCGGGGTACTCCACGCCGTTGTAGGTGAAGCTCTGGTCGGTGAGGCTGACCTGGACGCCGTTGCGGGTCAGGTACTCCATCATCTCGGCGGCGGCCTGGAGGTTGGACTGGTGGACGCCGTCCATGGGAATGATATAGCACTCGGGGTAGAAATTGCCGTTCTGGCCCTCCCCGTCGTACTCAGGCCGGAAGAGGTCGGCCTCCGCGCCCTCCACGTCGTACTGGTCGCAGAACCACTGGCCCACCAGCTCGTAGGCGTCGGAGTTGGCGTTGGTCACGCCCCGCTCGAAGATCTTGGTCTGGTTGGTCAGGTAGCCGTCCTTGTGCTCGGCGATGTAGACGGACTGGCCCAGCTGGCCGTAGGCGACGCCCTGCACCATGTAGTCGTCATAGGCGGGCACCTCCACGGTGTAGGAGACGGTGCCGTGGAGCATGGCGTACTGGGGGGTGTAGCTGGTGGACATGTCGTCCCAGGGGTCGAGCCACTGGGTCTGGTCGTCCCCGTCGGCGGTCTTCGCCCCGGTGTAGGTCAGGTAGTCCCGCTGGGGGATGACGTAGCTGTTGTGGCCGCCGTTGTTGGCCACCGCGGCGATGCCCAGGGCCTCGCCGCCGCCCATCAGGTGCTCGGCCAGCAGATCGTACTCAAAGTTGGGCTCGTGGGGGGGATCGCAGGGCTCGCACTGGAAGGCCTGCACCCGGCCGTGGAACTCGGTGAGGCTGACAGGGTTCCACTCGGCGATCAGCCTGGCCATGTTCTGGGTCTCGGCCTGGGTCTGGAAGGAGTTGTCCCGGTTGAGGTCAAAGCCGCCGGAGGAGGTACGGGTCAGGTAGGTCCGGCCCTCCACGTTCTCCTCGGGGACGATGATGAAGAACACGTCGGAGAGCAGCTCGTCCACGTCCACCGTCACAGTGTCAATGGTGTAGTATTTCTCCAGCTCCACCTGGGTGGAGATGGAGGCGGTGGTGCCGTCGGCGTTCTCGCCTTTGATGTAGCCCAGGTAGGTGGCGTCATTGGCCACCAGGTCGGGGACGGCCACGGAGCCCTCCTCACCCGCAGGGCCCATCTGCTCGGCCAGCTCGGCCTTACCGGCGGCGGTGAAGCCGGTGAGCTTGTCGTAGTCGATGGTGCCGCTCTCAGAGGCCGCGGTCTCCACCAGCATCCAGGCAAAGGCCAGGATGCCGTCGCTGGCGGCCACCTCATTGGCGTGAATATTGGAGTACATGACGGGCACCTGGTAGTCGCCCAGGGCGCCGCTCTCCAGCTTCTTCAGCAGGGCGGTGGGATCGCTCTCCGCCTCCGCCTTGATCTCCTGCCACTTATCCACCGCGGCCTTGTCCTTGGCCACAATCAGATAAGGCATATCCAGGCTTTCCAGGCCGTTGTCGCCCTGGCTCTGGCCCATGGAGAACTGCTCCACGTAGAGGTCAGTGTGGCCGGCGGCGTAGTCCACCAGCGCGTCCAGCTCGTCATAGATCTCCGACATGGTGTGGAAGTTGTCGTAGGGCGCCACCTTCAGATCCACAGAGCCCAGGGTCTTGCCGTCCAGCCCGGCGGACAGCGTGAAGTAGCCGCACACATCCATATAGGAGCCGCCGTTGCTGTGGGGCACGCTGAGATCGTCACCGAAGTAGCACTGGTTGGCGAAGGTGACGGTCAGGTACACTTGGCCGTCCACCGTCTCGGCGGCGGTGGCCACGTCGGTAAAAAGGGGGGTCTCGCCGTCCTGGCACAGCCAGGCGCTCAGGGGACCGCCCTCGGTCTGGTTGGGAAACTGGGTATCGTCCAAGTAATCCGGCGCGTCCGCATCGGGCGTCAGGGTCCAGGTCACGGAGGAGGCGGCCTCCTTGGCCTCGGCCTCGGTCATGTCCACCGGGATGCTGGCCTGGAAGGTCCGCTCGGCGGACAGGGAGATGCCGTTGCTCCCGCCGTCACCGCTGGTGTTCTCAAACACAGCGGCGGGGGCCGCTGCGCTGTCTGCGGCCGCAGACGGGATGACGCACAGGGACAGGAGCAGCGCCGATGCCGTCAGCATGGACAGCGCGTTGCCGAGTGTTTTGTGCTTCTTCATGCTCTTCACCTTACTCTTTCCTCTTACAGTGTATAATATTCGTATGTTTTCGAATATTTATGTATAAAAGATACCACTGCAAGCCCCATTTGTCAAGCATAAATATGCATAACCAGGCGGCTTTCTTCTCCCTTTTCCTTTGGATAAACCGCTGTTTTACGGTCCAATCTCATATCCTTTCCAACAGAGGCCTATTTTTCTGCAATTTTATACACAGCGTCTTTTTCCCTGTCTGTGCCGGCACGCAGGAATAAAAAATGCGCGGGAGCTGATACAGCTCCCGCGCACGGCGCTCCGGCGGCCCATCCGGTTACTTGGGCATGGGCACCTCAAATTCCGGCTGGCCCATGTAGCCGGGGGCAATCTCATACTTCTCAAAAATCAATACCGGATTGCCCGCCTCATTGATATAAAAGCGCTGGTCATCGGCGATGGAGGGGAAGCCCTCCACCCCCTCCTCCCCGTGGAAGTAGATGTTGTCGGGGCTCTCCGCCTCCTGGGCGGCGATGCCCGCCCGCACGGCCTCGTTGGCCAGTTCCTTATAGTCCGGCCCCAGCATATCCCGGAGGGTGAGCTCCCGCCCGGCCTGGAGGTCAATGTTATAGGTATAAAGCTCGGTGTATGCATTGGCCCGGGTTTCCGTCTCGGTGAGCACAAAGGACAGATAATGGTCGTTCTGACACTTGATCTCGTAGTCAACATCGATCATGACGGGGATGAAGTCCTCCTCCGCACCGCCGGTGGCCACATAGGCGTCGCGGATGGCCCGCGCCCGGTCCTCGGCCTCCTGAAGCACCTGGTCGATGCGGGTCTGAATGGCCAGGTTAATGCGCTGCTCCAGGTCGGTGTCCCCGGGCAGCTCCAGGGCGGGCAGGCGCACGTCGATAAGGCGCTCCCGCTCGTCGATGTGGTACTCCGTGACGGTGACCACCCGGGCCAGACCGCCCAGCACCGGCACGTCGGACACCGCCCGGGCAAAGGCCGGACTGGCGTTGACCAGCAGCACAAAGCAGGCGCAGCCCCCCAGCACCCCGCTCACGCTCCGGCGAAGCGCCCGGCGGCCCCGCAGCCGCCGCTGGCCCGCCCGCAAGGCAGAGGCTACGGCAAATTCCAGCTCCTCCGGCACCGGCGTGCTCTCATGGCGCACCCTGGCCCGTTCCCACATATCCGGCATATCAGCACTCCTCCTCTGTCAGCTCCCGCAGACGGCGCAGGCTCTTATAGAGCCTGGATTTCACGGTGTTCAAGTTGGTGTTGGTCACCCGCGCAATCTCCTCCAGCTTCATGTCCTCGAAAAAGCGCAGGCGCACCACGGTCTGCTCCTTCCAGTCCAGGCGCTCGATGGCGTCATAGAGATCCAGCCTCTCCCCGGGGTCCCGGGCGGGCACCGGGGTTTCCAGCAGGGTGTCCTCCAGGGGTACCAGCCGTTTGGCGCGGCGGTGGTGGTTCATACTCTCGTTGAGCAGGATGCGGTAAAACCAGGTTTTGAGATACTCCGGCCTGCGCAGTGTATCCGACTTGGCCAGAGCCTTGACAATGCTCTCCTGCACCACGTCCAGCGCCGCATCCCGGTTTTTGACATAGCTGTACGCCAGGCGGTAAAATTCCTCCTGGTGAGCCACAATATAGTCGCTCAACTGCTGGCGGACAGTCTGTTCCAAGGTCCGGGCGCTCCTTCCTGCTTCTGTTGCTTAGACGCGGCACCAGCCCAAAAAGTTTGAAAAAAAGTGCCGGTACCCGGCACTTTTTTGGGGGGACGCAGGTTACTCCAGCCCGTCCAGGGCGGCCCGGGCTTTTTCAGCATCGGCGGCCACGGCCAGCAGGACGGAGTTGCCCCGCTGCTCCACAATGGCGCTGTCCAGCTTGGAGACCTCGTCGGGCTGGTAGCTCTCCAGCACAGCCTTCTGGTCGGCTACCCTGGCCTCCAGCCCATCCAGGGCGGCCGCTGCCGCGTCCTCATCGGTGAGCACCAGCACTGCAATCTCCTCCGCCCCGGCGGACAGGGAGGTGTAGACGGCGCTGCCGGTGATGGTGTCAGCATCAATTCCGTACAGGGCGGCGGCGGTGTCCTGGTCTACGGTGTCCAAGGCATCGCTGAACGCGCCGGAGTCCAGCAGGGCCTGGGCGGCCGTCTCCGGGTCATAGGGGGTCTGGCCCACCGCCCCGCCGCCTCCGCAGGCGGTGAGGGCCAGGCACAGCAGGGCCGCCGGCATCAGGCGGATCAACAGGGATTTCATGTTTCATTCGCTCCTTCCGCGGCGGTCTGGCCCGCCGCATAGCAGTCCGCATCCACGGTGTGCTCCATCAGGTAGGCCAGCCACTTCTGGTACCATGCCTTGGTAAAGTGCACCCCGTCCACGGTGGCGTCGGCGGGGAGAATACCGTTTTCGTCGGTGAGGGCGTCCGCCACGTCCAGGAGCACTACCTGGTACTCCTCAGCCAACTGGGGAAAAATGGCGTTGTAGGCGGCCACCCGGTCGTTATTCACATAGTAAGGCTGCTTGTTGGCGGCGCACTTCTCCGCGTTCACCGGCACCAGATTTTCCAGATAGACCACCGCGCCGGGCTGACTGGCCTTAACCTGCTTCAGGAAATCACCAAAGGTCTGGTGGAACGCCTCATCATTAAAATATCCCAGTTCATTGATGCCCAGGGATATATAGATTTTGGCGTATTGGGGCCCCTTCTCCAGGGCCTGCTCCACCGTGTACTTGCCGCCGTCCAGCTCCACCACGGCGCGGTCGTCCATCTCGAACACGGTCAGTCCCTTGTAGCAGTAAAAGTCCGCCCCCTTAATGCCGCTGTAGAGGCGCAGGCCGTCGGTGCGGGAGTCGCCTATAAACAGTGCATCGGCAAAGTAATCCATCTCCACCGCCTCGGCGGCAGGGGCGGGCTGGGTGAAATCAAAGGCCGCAGGGGTCGGCTCCGGCGTGGGTGTGGGCTCCGGCGTGGGTGCGGCTGTCGGGGTGGGAGTGGCCGCCGCAGGCGGGCTCGCTGCGGCGGTGGGCTCCTCTGGGGCACGGCCCAGAGATGGGATCAGGGTCAGGCCGAGGCACACCGCCGCGGCCGCCGCCAGCAGAGGCAGCGGATTGTGCCTGCGCGGCCTGTTTTGCGCCCGTTTGGGCTGATATTGGGATGGCAACTGGGACACCTCGATTAAATATTGTTTTTTTCTTCTTTGAGAATTAGCGCTTGGAGCGCCGCGTATCCGTCCACCTCCCAGGTGGGGACGATGGCGGGGTCGCCGGGCAGCCGGCCCGGATTGTACCAAGCCGTGTCCAGCCCGGCCTGGATGCCCCCCTGGATATCGGCCAGGAGGTTGTCCCCCACCATCAGCACCCGGCGGGGGTCCGGATTCCCCAGTGTACGGAGCACCGGGGCAAAAAAGGCGGGGTCTGGCTTGCTGGCCCCCAGCTCCTCCGAAATAAACAGCCAGGGGATGAGGCCGTTCAGGGGGGATGCCTCGAAGCGGCGGCGCTGGGCGCGGGCCACGCCGTTGGTGACAATGGCCAGGGTGCAGCGGGGGGCCAGGGCGCGGCACAGCGCCTGAGCCCCCGGCAGGAGGTAGGAGCCCTCCCCCAGGTGGTCCAGGTAGGCCCGGTTGAGGGCCGCGGCATCTCCCGTCCGGCCCAGGGCCCGCAGCAGGGCGGCAAACCGCTCTACCACCAGCCACTCCCGGCGCACCTCGCCCCGGTCCAGCCGGTTCCAGAGCGCCCGGTTGATGGATAAGTAGCGCGCCTCGGTCTCCCCGTCGGCGGGCAGTCCCGCCTCCTCCAGCGTCTGGCGGAGGGCCTCACGCTCGGCCCGGTCAAAGTCAAACAGAGTATGATCCGCGTCAAACAGGACAACCTCATAGCGGGGCATGGTATCTCTCCTCTCTCAGCCCCGGCGGCGGGACTGGTAGGTGGTGAACAGGCGGACTACGGAGGCCACCAGCAGCACGCCCACGGCCAGCGCGCCCGCTAGGCCCAGTGTATGCATCAGTGTGTCCAGAAACAGCTCGGTGTCGCCGTTCAGGGCGTGTTCCATGGTGTAGTAGATGCCGCCGCCTGGCACCAGGGGAAAGAGGGCCACCAGCAGGTAGCTGGTCACCGGGCACTTGCGCAGCCGGGCCATCACCTCTGACCAGGCCGAGATGACCAGGGCGGCAAAAAAGGACTGGATAATATCGTTGCCCACCAGCGGCCCGGTGAGCAGGTAGCACAGCCAGCCCAGGGCCCCGCCGCCGGCGCAGATGAGCATGCCGGCACCGTGGATGTTGAACAGCATGGAAAAGCCGATGCAGGCCAGGAAGGCGTAGACACAGGGCAGGAGATAAAGAAGGACCTCTCTCATAGCGCGCCTCCCGTCACCATCCGGGTCAGGCCCAGGGCCAGGGCGGTGCCCAGAGCGATGGCCGCGCCGATGAGCAGCGCCTCCGCCGCCTTGCTGATGCCCGCCACCATATCGCCGGCCATGATGTCCCGCATGGCGTTGGTCATGGCGATGCCGGGCACCAGGGCCATCAGCGCGCCGATGATGATGAGGTCCTGGTTCTGCCCCACCCCAAGCCGGGTGAGCGCCACGGCCGCCAGGGCGGAGGCCGCGCCGCCAGCGATGGTACGGAAGAACAGGTTGGCGCCCAGCCGGGTCATCAGCGCCATACAAAGGCCGATGACCATGCCGCACAGCCCTCCGCACAGCCCGTCGGCCGGGGTTCCGCCGTAGAACAGGGAGAACATGCCGCAGCCCAGGAAGTGGGCAGCCAGTTGGGTGGGCAGGGAGTAGACCCGGTGGGTGCGGGTAATGGCCTCCATCTGCTCCAGCGCCTCTTCAAAGGCGGGGGTCTCCCGGCACAGGCGGCGGCACAGGCCGTTGTACTTCTCCAGCAGGTAGATGTCGGTGCCGTGGGTTGGCATCCGGCGGATCTGGGTCACGGGCCGGCCGTCGGGGGAGGTCAGGCTGACCATCAGGCAGTTGGGAATGGCAAAGACCTCCCCCCGTGGGGCACCGTAGGCCTGGAGAAGCCGCTGAATGGACTCCTCCACCCGGTAGATCTCCGCACCGCTCTTCATGAGCCGGTAGCCCATCTCACTGACCATGTCCAGCAGCTTGTTGTAGTCGAGCTCCAATGTGGGATACACCCGCCTTTTCAGGTTTGAAATAAATGGGTCAGCGGCATCACGCAGATGCCGCACAGCGTGGCCCACAGGGCCGGCCGGTCGTGGCCGTACTGCCGGGAGGAGGGGATGAGCTCTTCCACCGCGATATAGACCATGATCCCGGCCACCGCGCCGAACAGCACCCCCAGCAGCAGCCCGTTGAGAAAGGGACGCAGCAGCGCAAAGGCCAGCACCGCCCCCACCGGCTCCGTCAGGCCGGAGAGCAGGGTGCAGCGGAAGGCCCGCCGCCGGCTTCCGGTGGCGTACCACACGGGCATGGCCACCGAAATACCCTCCGGGATGTTGTGCAGGGCGATGGCCAGGGTGATGCTCACCCCCAGGGTCAGATCCTCATACCCCGCCAGAAAGGTGGCCACGCCCTCCGGGAAGTTGTGCAGGGCCATGGCCAGCGCCGACACAAAGCCCACCCGGAACAGGTTTTTGTGTGGGGCCTCGCCGGTGTCGGCGTCAAAGGCGTCGTGGGGAACCAGGTGGTCCAGGGCGGCGGCGCAGCCGATGCCCGCGGCCAGGGACAGCACCGCCGCCAGCGCCCCCGGGCGGCCGCCCAGGGATGCAGTCAGGTGCTCCCGCGCCGTGGGGAACAGGTCGGTGAAGGACACCGCCAGCATCACACCCCCGGCAAAGCCGAGGGAGACCGCCAGCAGCTTTTCACTCCTTCTCCGGGCGGCAAAGACCACCAGCGCCCCCAGCAGGGTGGACAGCCCGGCGGCCAGGGACAGCAACAGCGCGCGGACAGCGGCGGATTCCAGCATAGCAGCATACCCCGATTTCTTGTGTGGTACAGCTACTATTCCACACAGGCCGGGATTTAGCCGCACCAAGTTCCTCCGGCGGCCGGTTCAGCCGTTTCCGGCGGAGCACTTGGCCGCGTCGATGGCCAGCACGATCATCAGGCACAGCAGGGCGTCCTCCGGCCGGGCGATGTCCAGCACATAGGTGTCGGTCCAGTGGAGCAGCTCCTTGGACGCGGCCATCACTGTGCGCCCCGCCGGGTCGGTGACGGCGTAGTCCCACTCCAGAAAGCTGCCCTCCACCTCCCAGCCGTTGCAGTCCAGTGTAAACCGGGGGTGAAACAGGGCAAATTCCTTGCGGATGCACCCCAGGTATTCCTCCCCCGCATAGAGGGCGAACCGGGGCAGGAGGGTCAGCACTTCTTCCTTTACCGTCCCCAGGTGGTCTCCGGCCGGGCCGTAGATCTCCAGCCGGTGTCCCCAGGACAGCTTGCCCTCCACGGTATAGGCGGTGCGCCCCTCCTCGTCATAGATGTCATAGCTGTCAAACCAGGAGAGAAACCGCTGCTTGAACAACAGGCGCATTTGGGCCTCCTTTCCGTGCCAACGTACAGACGCGGGCAGCCTGCAAAAAGTTGCGGATTGCCCGACAAAATTCGGGCGGAATGTTCTTCACGTAATCCTAACACGAAATAAGCGGCCTGTCCAGAAGGGGATGCGCATCCGCCCCAAAACGCGCAAACGGGCCGCGCCATGGGCGCGGCCCTCAGCCTGCCGAAGCCCTCTTTTCGACAGGCTGGAAGACTGTTTAAATCTTTAAAACCGTTTCTAAAAGTCGTTTGATCCGGCATGAAAGGGAACCCTGACGGTTCATCCCCGCGCCAAGCGCCGACGCAAAGCGGCGGCGGCGCTCCGAACCGCCCTGCGGGGCAGTCTCCGCTCCGGGGCGGTCAGGCCAGCCCGAAGCGGGAGGCGTCCTCCCACTCCGTCAGGCCGAGGCGCTGCCGCGCCTTGGCCTGCTCCAGCGTCAGCCTGACAGGGTCCTCCTGCAAATAGTCCAGCAGCTCCTGAATGCCCTCCCTGGTAAGGTTGCTCACCTCGAAGATCCGCTCACAGCCGGAGTTGACCATCCAGTTGCGCACCATGGGCACGTTGGCGTAGGGGGAGTCAATCTTCGTGATGATGCCGATGAGCGGCCGGTTGGTGAAGCACTGGCAGTTGGCTTCAAAAACGCTGAAGGGCTCGTCAGCCGCCATCAGCAGGGCCAGGACGTCCGCCTCAAAGGAGAAGCAGGCCAGCCCCAGCCCGCACCGCTTGGTCTCCGAATACTCCCCCGGCGAGTCAATGATGTCCGTCCCCGTGTTGGTGTACTGGGTCTTGTGGTAGTGCAGCTCCTCGCCCGATAAAATCTGGGTCAGGGAGGTCTTGCCCGCCTCGCTCCGGCCCATCAGAAATAACTTCTTCATCTCTCTTTGTCACCGCTCCGTAATTTCACAGACGGTGAAGCCCAGCTCCGTCCGAAAAAATTCCACCACATGCTCCAGGGCGCTCTTGACCTCCGCCCGGCTGCCCAAAAGGATCACCGCGCCGCTGAACCGGTCCAGGAAACCCAGCTCTACATTTCCGCTCTTCATGGCCACGTCGGCGGCCACCACCGTGGCCTCCCACGGGGTCAGGTGCAGCAGGCCGATGGACTGGCCGGTGTGATCCTCCCCCAGATGGGTGCCGATGTGCAGCCCCAGGTTCTCATAGACCCGCCGGTCCGTCACGCCGATGAGCTGGGCCAGAGAGAGCTCCTTGCCCACCACCCGGACCCGGACCGTACGCAGCTCCCTGCCCTTGAGTTCCTCATACCGCCGGGAGAATACCGCCTCCAGGAACTCCTCCCGTGTCATACGCTTCCCCATCGCCGCGCCTCTTACCGCTTGGTGATCCTGCACACCACATACCCCAGCTCATCGCGGAAGTAGTTTACAATCTCCGTCAGGGCAGAGGTGACATCCGCCAGCTCGCCCGTGATGATGACCGTGCCGGTAAAGCGGTCGGCAAAGCCCAGGTATACGTCGCCGCTCTTCACTGCGATGTCGGCGGCGATCACCGCCGACTCCGGCGGTGTCATGTTCATGATGCCGATGGCGGCGGCGCCGTAGTCGATGGCCGGGTTCAGACCCAGCTTCTGATAGATGATGGGGGCCGGCCCGCCGATGACGTGGGCAAAGGTGATCTCCTTGCCCGCCACCGTCTCCTGCACAATCCGAATTTTATCATTGGTATCGCTCATATGCGCTCCGCCCCCTGTATCCTTCTCTCCCAACGGGGCCATGCCCCGGTACGTATTTTTTATTATACTATTTTCTCCGCGGGAATGTCAATGCGCAGGGCGCTCTTGACAGGATGCGCCTGGCGGAGTAATATACTTATCAATAATATATATTATAGATAAGTATACGGAGGACGATTTTGTGAAACCGGATTGGGTTCAAATGTCAGAGTATATGCAGCAGCTGCGGCAGTTGGCCCGGCGGGCCGCCGTCCACCAGCGCCTGCCCCTGACCGGGTCGGAGCTGGAGCTGCTTGCCCGCCTGTGGATGGCGGAGGAGCCGGTGACCCCCCTGGGCCTGAGCCGGAGCATGGGCTTACAACAGGTGAACGTCAGCCGCCTCATCCGGGGCCTGCGGGCGCGGGCGCTGGTGGCGGCCGCCCCCTCCCCCACCGACCGGCGCAGCTATACCCTGTCTCTCACCCAGGCGGGACGGCAGGCCCTCCAGGACGGGTGCAGGGCGTATCTCTCCCCCCTCTACCGGATGCGGGAGGGGCTGGGGGAGGCGGAGTTCACCCGGCTGATGGAGGAGATCACCCAGGCCAACCGCCGCCTGGACGCCGCGGCCGTGAAAGGGGGTGGGGAGCCGTGTCCTTCTATGGACTGATGCAGTTGGGGGTGCCCCAGCTCAAGGGCCTGCTCCGCCAGGCCGCCGGGGCCGAGCGCAGGCGGCTTCTCCTGGCCCTGCTGGCCCGGGACGCCGCCTGTGTGGGGTTTGCGGTGGTGCTTATCTCCGCCCTCACCGCCCTGTTCGGTGGGGCCAACAGCCCCGCGGCGGTGGTCATTTTCTGTCTGCTACTCAGCTGCCGCTTTGTCCATTACAACTACCGCATGGCCGACACCCTGCGGAACATGGCGGCCGCCTTCGCCCTGCTCACGCTCGGGCCCGCCCTGGCCCCTCTGGGCGGGCCCCTGCTCCACCTGCTTCTCAACCTGTTCTGTATCGGAGTGCTGCTGCTCATCACCGCCGACCAGCCCGAGCTGGGCAACGCCTCCCTCTACCTGTTCAGCTATCTTTTCCTGTATGGAAATCCGGTCAGCGGGCGCTCGCTCGCCCTGCGGGGGCTGGAGATGCTGCTGGGCTTCGCCCTGTGCGCCGCGGTGCTCTACCATAACCACCGGGGCAGGACACCGGAGCGCCCCTTCCGGGCGGTACTCCGCGCCTTTTCCCTCGCCGATGAAAAGTGCCGCTGGCAGCTCCGGGTGGCCGTGGGCATCAGCCTGGCGGTGCTCACTGGGGAGCTGCTGGGCCTGCCCCGCATCATGTGGGTGGGCTTCTCGTGCAGCTCCATTCTCACCGCCTACGGGTCCCACCCCGTCCGGCGGGCGGCAGGCCGGGTGGGCGGCGTGCTGGGCGGCTCCCTGCTGTTCTGCCTGCTCTATCAGCTCTGCCCGCCCGCCCTCCACGGCGGCCTGGGCATCCTGTCGGGGCTCTGCCTGGGCCTGTGCGCCAGCTACGGCTTCTGCACCGTGTTCAACTGTCTGGGCGCCCTGCTCACCGCCAGCGCCCTCTTCGGTCCCGGCCCCGCGGCCGCCATCCGGGTATGCAACAACGTGCTGGGCAGTCTGTTTGGTCTTTTCTTTGCACTGGTATGGCCCTGGCTTCTGGACGCGCTGTCCCGCCGCCGGACGGCGGCGGCCCGGGAGAGCTAGCCCGCCAGGAATGCCACGTTGTCCCGGATGCGCCCATCCTCCGGAGACAGGGCCAGGGCCTGCCGGGCGGCCTCCAGGGCCTCGCCCCGCCGCCCGGTGTGGTACAGCCCCAGAGAGAGCAGATCCCAGGGCAGGCTCCCCCACGCCTCCGCCTCGCAGATATAGGTCTGAGGGCGGTCGGTAATTGCCAGGGCCTGACGGCACAGGTACACCACCCCGTCCCACTCCGCCTCCTCATAGAGTAGGCGCGCCAGCTCCAGGTAGGGCTCCCGCAGGTGAGGGGCCTCCCCGATGGCCCGCCACAGCCACCACCTGGCCTGCTCCGGCCGGCCCTTCTGCCGCCACGCCCGGGCGAGAAACCGCATGGAGGCGCACCGCTCATCCGCCCAGACGGCGGTGGGCAGGGACAGGTGGCGCTCCAGTGTGCGGATACAGTCGTCCCACCGGCCGTAGAACAGGTACTCCCGGCCCAGGTAATGGGTGTTGCGGTCGTCCTCCGGGGCCTCCGCCACCGACAGCTCCAGCAGGGGCAGGTACTGCCCCCGGGATTTGGCGGGGTCGGCGTGGTGGTCCAACTGCACCCCCTCCGCTGTGCACTTCCGCCCCGGTCCCCAGCCCTCCTGCCGCTCCAACACCTCGTGAACCGGGTGGGTCCAGCGGTATCCCCGGCGGGCGTGGATCTTCTCAATCCAGAACACGGTGCCCTCGGAGCCGTCGGCGTTGAAGTTCCAGGTATAGCGGTAGACCGCCTGGGTGGTCCCGTCCGTCCAGGCCGCCTCCAGCGCCGCCCGCCAGCCCGGGTGAAACACCTCATCCAGATCGGTACACACACAGATGTCCGCGTCCTCCGGTACCAGCTCCAAAGAGCGGTTGCGGGCCGTGTCAAACCGCCAGGGCTCCACCCTCTCTTCCACAACCACCGCCCCCAGGGCACGCAGGCGCTCCGCGGTCCCGTCGGTGGAGCCGGTGTCCAGCACATACACCCCGTCTGCCTCCGCCATGGAGGCCATCCAGCGTTCCGCATGTCCGGCCTCATTTTTGCAAATGGCATAAACCACAATCTTCACAAAGCAATCCCCCTTATAGGAACGCCGCGGGCGGCGCAGCAGCGCCGCCCGCGGCGTTTTTTTGGTGCCTGTACTCAGGTGCCCAGCAGCCCGGCCGCCCGCAGGTTTTCCAGAAGCTGGTTAAACCGTGTCACCACGTCCGCGGCGCTGGTGGCGTTCGCCACTGCGGTCGCCGGGGTCACGGACGGGCCGGTCGGGCCTGTGGCGCCTGCTGCGCCTGTCTCGCCTCTTGGCCCAGTCGGGCCAGTTGGGCCAGTCGGGCCGGTCGGACCCGTCAGGCCAGTGGGCCCCGTCGGGCCTGCGGGACCTATCGCACCCGTGAGACCCACGGCGCCGGTGGGGCCGGTCGGGCCCGTCGGACCCGTCGCACCCGTCAAGCCAGTGGGCCCCGTGAGGCCTGCGGGACCTGTCGCACCCGTCAGACCCACGGCGCCGGTGGGGCCGGTCGGACCCGTCGGACCCGTCAGGCCAGTGGGCCCCGTCGGGCCTGCGGGACCTGTCGCACCCGTCAGACCCACGGCGCCGGTGGGGCCGGTCGGACCCGTCGGACCCGTCAGGCCAGTGGGCCCCGTCGGGCCTGCGGGACCTGTCGCACCCGTCAGACCCACGGCGCCGGTGGGGCCGGTTGGGCCCGTCGGACCCGTCAGGCCAGTGGGCCCTGTCGGGCCTGCGGGACCCGTCGCACCCGTCAGACCCACGGCGCCGGTGGGGCCGGTTGGGCCCGTCGCCCCCGTCAAGCCAGTGGGCCCCGTCGGGCCGGTGGGGCCTGGATCACCTGTCCCGCCCTGGGGACCCATGGGGCCCGCAGGGCCGGTGGGACCGTCCGGTCCCGGAATCCCCTGAGGGCCGGTCGGTCCAACCGGGCCGGTCGGGCCTGGAATGGGAGGGGGAGTCGGCGGACAGGGTGGAATTGGCGGGCAGGGCGGAACCGGATGGCAGGGGGAGCACACGCAGGGCCGCCGCTCCGGCTGGGCATTGATGCGGTTCATGGCGCACTCTCCGTTGGAATACCCCCCAAGGGGAGGCATACAATATTCTGACACGCGGCATTCTCCTTTTCAGAGCATTTGGCAGAGCGGCTGTCGGGCCGTTTTCTCTGCATCCTATCCTATGTCCTCCCCCCGTCCCCCGTGCCCGGCCAGCAGAGCGCCCCGCCTCCCGAACGGGAGGCGGGGCGTTCCTTCATATTGTGTATATGATTTGGAATAGGCCCTCCGGAGCCTCGTACGGAAGGCCCTCACATATAGAATGTTCTAAAACGCCGGGGACAGGACTGTGCGGTACAGTTCTGTCCCCGGCGTTTTTCAGATGGAGCAGGCAGGTTTGCAGCCGGCTGTGATGTCTGGTCCCCCTCAAACTTCATCGCAAAAATTCCAAAGGCTCTTTGCAGCGCCGGAAAGCGTTTTACATTTTTTTGATATTAAGCCAAGTGTCCACAAAAACTCCGGATTTTGAAGTGAGATGCACTTGATCCTGCCGCTGTACAGCTTTTCCACCAAAGGCCGCCCAATTAGGGTCACACCCTGGTTTTCAGCCGTCATTTCCAGCAAAAGGTCCCACTGGGATGTGGTAAACGTGATATTTGGCGTAAACCCCGCCTGCCGGCAATGGGCAAGCACCTGGTCGTGAAACATATAGTCCTTCGAGACCATCAGCATCGGCTCATCCCTAAGCTCGGCAATCTCCACTTCTGTCCGCTCTGCAAGCCGGTGATTCCGCGCCACTGCCAGCACCACATCAGAACGGTAGACGGTCTTTAACCTCATATGCGGATTTTCGTATGGCTCAATCACCACGCCCAGGTCTACCTGATCATTCATGACCAGTGCTTCAATCTTTTTGGAGGTTCCCTCTACAATCTGCAAATCAACCTGCGGATATTTACAGCCGTATTCAAACAGAATCTTTGAAAAAAAAACGCTCCCAACCGACGGTGGAAGCCCAAACCGCAGAGAACCCTTTACCTGTTCCAGCAAAGAAAACAGCTCGGCGGTACGGCTTTGCCAGTAATTCAAAATATCCACCGCATAACAGTAGACGTTTTCCCCTTCGCTGGTCAGGCTCAGCTCGCGGGGATCGCGCTTGAACAGCGTTACACCAAGCTCCGCCTCAAGGGCGCGGATCGATTTGCTCAGTGCAGGCTGGCTGATAAAGAGCTTTTCTGCGGCCTTTGTAAAGCTTTTCTCCTCCACAATACGCACAAAATATTCTAGCTGCATTCGTTTCATACATACTCCCTCAGCCGCCGCAGGCCGTGATGCCGCAAAGCCATGATTCCTCCTACACAAAAAACCATTCGAACAGTCGAGCGAATTGTATTTTTATTATAAAGTACATGACGCCTTTTCGCAAATTTCTTTTCGGAACACGGGATGCGGCAAAGAGTGCCGGGCCACTAGCCAGAGAGAAAAAACAGACTATAATATAGGATAATTTCCAATAAAACGGGGCTAAAGTTCAAAAAACAGCAACATTATTTTAGGCATAACCAAAATTCATGCGGCGATAAAAAAGGTGTATTTTTCAAACCATAGCCCTTCAACTATAATCAAATTGTCGAAGCAGGCAAGACAAAATCCCCATAACCGGACAAATTCCTCAAAAGGCGGTGTGTGGGGCGGGGTTCATTCCCTTCCTCTGCGCCCTGTCCCACGCACCAGACATGGCCCCACGAGAAAGGAGCGTTATCCTGTGAACCAGTATCAGGAATTGTACAAGAAGAAACGAATGAGCGCTGAACAGGCTTTGGAGCTTATTCAGGACGGAGATTCCATGTTTTCCGCTCAGGCTGCGGCGGAGCCCCAGGCCATCCTGTCCAAGCTACAGCATTTGAAGGAGACGGGGGTAAAAGGCACTACTTTGAACTCCTGCCTTCCCATTCAGTATTATGATGCGATGAAGGATCCCGAGATGGCAGGTATCATGAGCCACAACGGCTGGTTCTTTACCGCCGGACTCCGGGACGCGCAGAAAAAGAAGCTGGTCAGCGCCGTTCCTCAGAGCTCCACCTCCGTTCTGCGAAAGTCTCTACAGCGCCTGCAGGCCGAGGGCCGCCGGCCCGTGGTGCTGGCCACGGTCTCCCCCATGGACTCCCACGGCTACTTTTCCCTCTCGGTCAGCGCAATCTATGAGCGGGACCTGATCGATCAGGGTGCGCTGGTTCTGCTGGAGGTCAACCCCAACTTTCCGCGCACCTTTGGTGATACACAGGTACATATTTCCGAGGTGGATGCCCTTGTGGAGTCCGACCGCCCTATCCCCACCAAGTCCCTGGTGCCCTACACCGAGGTAGACAAAAAAATTGGCGCCTTTGTGGCCTCTCTTGTAGAGGACGGCTCCACCATCCAGCTCGGTATCGGCAACATCCCAAACGCCGTAGCAAATGAGCTGAGGAGCAAGAGGCATCTGGGAATCCACACGGAAATGTTTACCGAGACCATGGTGGATCTCATTGAGTGCGGCGCGGTGGACAACTCCCAGAAGGGCTTTATGAACGGTTTTTCCGTGTGCTCCTTCACCATGGGCAGCCAGAGGCTCTATGACTTCGTCCACAACAACCCCTCCGTGCTCTTTAAATCCTCCACCTTCTCAAACGATCCCTACACCATTGCCAGAAACAACAAGTTTGTCTCCGTCAACGCAAGCCTGGAGATCGACCTCACCGGACAGTGCGCCTCTGAAACCGTCGGCAACCTTCAGTGGTCCGGCACCGGAGGGCAGTCTGAGACGGTACAGGGCGCGCAGATGTCCCCGGGCGGGAAATCCATCATTGCAATGCATTCCACCTATTCGGCCACAGATGCAGACGGCAAAGAGGTGCTGCACTCAAAAATTGTCCCCTTCCTGGCGCGGGGCGCCGCGGTCACCACTTCCAGAAACGACACCGACTACGTGGTCACGGAGTATGGTATCGCCTGGCTGCGGGGACTGAATATCAGGGAGCGGGTTGAGGCCCTGGTCAAAATTGCCCACCCGGACTTCCGGGACTGGCTGAGAGAAGAGGCCGAACGGAATATGATTTGGTAAGTTGGGACGGGCCAGAGTACCTCCGGAGCTTGTCCGCCCTTTAAATTCCATTATTATTCTTTAATGGAAATATAGTGCTTTTACTGTCCTGACCTAGCGTTAAGCGAGCGCCTCCCAGTACGGAATCATTGGATAAGAAAGAGAGGAAAACGTATGGAGATCATCAGCGTAATTGGCATGGTTCTTGGCGTTGCAGTCCTGATCTATTTGACCTTTAAGGGTGTCAACGGCTTTGTGGCATCCCTGGTCGGCTCGATTATCGTGATTGTAAGCAGCGGGCTCCCGTTCTGGGGGACTCTGACCGGCACCTACGCGGCCTCCCTCGGAAGTACCTTCGGCTCGTACCTGTTTCTGTTCACCATTGGTTCGGCTTACAGCGAGCTGATGAAAAAGAGCGGCGCCGCCGAGTCTATCGCAAATTTTCTGTTCGCCTTCCTCGGCGTGAAAGCCACCGTCGCCGGAACCCTGATTATTACCTTCCTTTTGGCCTATGGCGGTGTAAATGCATTTATTATTATTTTTGCCGTCTATCCCGTGGCTGTGCCCATGTTCCGCAAAGCCAATGTCTCAAAACTCCTGATGCCCGCCATCTTCCTGTATGGAGCCGTGGTTCTGAATGTCGTTACCCCGGGCGCCCCCTCTATGCTGTGCATCGCATTGTCCGAAAAGCTGGGCGTCACCACCTTTGCGGCCCCCACGATGGCAATTGTGCTCCTTGTAGTGGCTTTCGGCTTCGGCATTTTCTACTTCACCTGGGCCTCCAACTCCCTGCGTGCCCGTGGAATTGGCTTTGTAGCCTCTGAGAGCGACGCCGAACTCATCGCCGGAAGCACCAGCGGTAAGGAACTGCCCCCCATTCACCTGGCTATTCTGCCCTATATTGTCATTATTGTGCTTAAGCTGGTGCTGGCCAACTCCATGAGCGCCTCCGACGGCATCAACACCGCCATGGGCGTGGGCGCTATTGTTCTAATTATTACCAATTATAAGTATCTCAAGGGCCACATCGTTCAGGACCTGGTTACAGGCTTTACCTCCAGCATCAATCCCCTGCTGCTGACCGCCGCGCTGATGGGCTTTGCGTCCGTCGTCAATGCCTGCGCCGGTTTCCAGTACTTCATGAACTTTGCGATGATGCTCGCCGACAAAATGAACCCCTACATCTCCGCCGTCATCGTAACCAACGTATTTTCCGGTATTACCGGCGCCTCCCTCAGCGGCACCCAGATCTTCTGCAGCACCATGGCCGACCAGTTCATGTCCCTGGGCACCGTCAATCCCCAGGCGCTCTACAAGGTCGTCGGCATGGCCGCGATGGGCATGGACACGCTGCCCCACTGCCCCACCTTCGTTATGGAGGCCCAGGTCTGCGGCGTGACCACCAAGGAGTCCTACCCTCACGTACTGGTCATGACCGTGATCACCCCCATCGCCCTGGCGCTGATCGCTGCAACAATGGCAATCATCGGGCTGATCTGATCACTCAGAGTCCACATAAAACGGACCGGTCCGAACGGGTCAGCACCGCGCAATCGGATGCCGACCCGTTCCGCTTTTGCCTTCAGGAAAACAGCCATTCTATGTTACAGAAAGGGAACGAAACGATATGGCAAAGATATTAACCGCCCGCCAAGCGGTAGACACCTATTTTTACGATGGGGCAACTGTGACGTTCGGCGGCTTTGCAAACGGTCTGATGCATCCGGAGGAGATTATGGTTGCGCTGGAGGAGGCCGCCAGGAGCAGTGGACACCCGAGAGGGCTGAGGGTCGTGTATGCGTCCGGGCAGGGCGACAGCGGCGAGCGGGGGCTTAACCACCTGGCTGTAGACGGGATGTGCACAACGGTGATCGGCGGACACTGGGGCTTGGCGCCCAAGCTGGGAGGGCTGGCGGCGGAGAATAAGCTGGCGGCCTACAACCTCCCCCAGGGGGTCATCTCCGGGCTGTTCCGGGAGATCGCCGCGAAGCGGCCCGGCGTGATCACCCACGTCGGCCTGGACACCTTTGTGGACCCCCGCCTGGAGGGCGGAAAGATGAACCGCGCCGCCCATGAAGCGGGCGATATGGTCAAGCTGATTGAGCTGGAGGGCGAGGAAAAGCTCTTTTATCCCGCCTTCCCCATTGATATCGCAGTTATCCGCGCGACCTATGCCGACGAGCGCGGCAACTGTACCTTTGAGCGGGAGGGTGTCTACGCCGAGGCCCTGGCCCAGGCGCAGGCCGCCCATAACTCCGGCGGCAGGGTCATTGTCCAGGTGGAGAAGGTGGTCTCCTACGGCTGCCTGGACGCACGGCTCATCCGCCTCCCCGGTATCTATGTGGATGCGCTTGTGGTGGCCCGGCCGGAGAACCACATGCAGACCTTCGGCACCCAGTATGACCCCGCCTTTTCCGGAGAGATCCGCACCCCTCTGAATGCTCTGTCCCCGCTGCCGATGGGTACGCGGAAGATCATTGCCCGGCGGGCGGCCATGGAACTGACCCCCTGTGCGGTGACCAATCTGGGCATCGGCATGCCGGAGGGCGTAGCCTCTGTGGCGGCAGAGGAGGGACTGGAGAGCATGGTGCTCACAACCGAGGTGGGTGCCGTCGGCGGCGTCCCGGCCGGCGGCATGGATTTTGGCGCCGCCACCAATGTGGACTGCATTCTGGAGCAGCCGGTTCAATTCGACTTTTATGACGGGGGCGGACTGGATACGGCATTTCTCGGCCTGGCCCAAATGGACGGGGACGGGAATGTGAACGTCAGCAAATTTGGCCCGAAGATCGCCGGATGCGGCGGCTTCATCAACATTACACAGAACGCCAAGAAGGTGGTCTACTGCGGTACCTTCACCGCCGGCGGCCTGGAGGTCTCAGCCGCAGACGGTACGCTGAAGCTCCTCCGGGAGGGCAAGGTCAAAAAGCTGGTCAGGCAGGTGGAGCAGGTGACCTTTGCGGGCCGCTACGCAATCAAGCATAACCAGCCCGTCCTCTATATCACTGAGCGGGCGGTGTTTGCCCTCACACCGGAGGGCGTCGCGCTCAAAGAGGTCGCCCCGGGCGTGGACATCCAGCGCGATATCCTTGACCAGATGGAGTTCACACCAGTCATCACAGATGTAACGACTATGGACAGCCGCATCTTCCGGGAGGAGCGAATGGGGCTTGCGCAGCAGAACCCCAGCTCAAGCGGAACAACGCAGGAACAGGAGGTCAAACAATGCTTATTCGGGAAATGAAGCTGGGCGACAGCGCCAGCGTGACCAAGACCGTGACCGAGACGGACGTATACCTGTTTGCCGGCATCACCGGCGATCTCAATCCCGCCCACACCAACGAGGTTTCCGCCAGCCAGACCCAGTTCGGCGGCCGGATTGCCCACGGCATCCTGGGGGCCGGTTTTATCTCCGCAGTGCTGGGCATGAAGCTGCCGGGGCCCGGCACCATCTATCTGGGCCAGGAGCTGAAATTCACCAAGCCGGTCTATATCGGGGACACCGTCACGGCGACCTGTACCGTCCAGGAACTGTTTCCGGAAAAGAATATCGTCAAGCTGGACACCGTATGCACCAACCAGCACGGAGACGTGGTGATCAAAGGCGTGGCTACCGCCATGCCGCCGAAGGAAGCGTAGCATACAAAGTAAAATGGGAGCCTGGCGCCGCACGTTGCGCGCCAGGCTCCCATGCTGTTTTGACTTCGGAGGCGGCGTACCTCACATACCACCTCCGCGGATTTTGGCCAGCACCGCCACACACTCCACATGCTCCGTATGGGGAAAGAGATCCACCGGCTGGAGCAGCCGGGCCCTCCACCCCCATCCGGCCAGCAGGCGGAGATCCCGCCGCTGCGTCTCCGGGTTGCAGGAGATGTAGACGATCCGCTCCGGCCCCATCCGGTCCACCGCACCCAGGAACTCCGGGGTGCTCCCGGCCCGGGGCGGGTCCAGGAACACCACGTCCGCCCGCTCGCCCCGGGCGGCCATGCCCTGGAGGCAGGCCGTGGCGTCGGCGCAGAGGAAGCGGGCGTTGCCCGCGCCGTTGGCCCGGGCGTTCTGGGCGGCGCACCGGGCCGCGCTGGGGTTGAACTCCACCCCTAGCACCCGCCTGGCCCGCCCCGCCGCCGCCAGGCCGATGGTGCCCACGCCGCAGTAGGCGTCCACCACGGTCTGGGTGCCGTCCAGCCCCACCCCGTCCAGGGCGGTGCGGTAGAGCACCTCGGTCTGCTCCGGATTGATCTGATAGAAGCTGGAGGCCCCCAGCCGGAACCGCACCCCGCACAGGGTGTCCTCGATGTACCCCCTGCCCCAGAGCACCTTTTCCCGCGGCCCCAGCACCGCGCTGGAGCGGCGGGGATTGATGTTCTGCACAATGGTCTCCACCCGCGGGCAGAGCTCCCGCACCTTGGAGACAAAGGCCCTGGCCCCGGGCAGGACAGGGGCGGCGGTCACCAGGGCCACCAGCACCCGTCCGGTGGCGCGGCTGTGGCGCACCAGCACATGGCGGACAAGCCCCGTGCCCCGGTCCTCCTGGTAGGGCTCGTACCGGCAGAGCCGGGCGGCCTGCCGCACCGCCTCCACCGCCTCGTCCAGGGCGGGGTGGTGGAGCAGGCAGGAGGCCACCGGCACCACCCGGTGGGTGCCCGCGGCGTAAATGCCGCTGTCCAGCCGCCGGCCCGGCCCGGTGCAGAAGGTGGAGATGGCCTTGTTGCGGTAGTGCCAGGGGTGCTCCATCCCCAGGATGGGGGACACCGGCCCGAACTCCCCCAGCAGCGCCTCCACCCGGGCCTGCTTTTGGCGCAGCTGCTCCGGATAGGGGGTCTCCAGCAGGGGGCAGCCGCCGCAGCCCTGCCGCAGCAGGGCGCAGATGTGTCTCTCCTCCGCCATGGCCTCAGCTCCGTTCCAGCCGCGCCACGGTTTCCACATGCGCGGTGCGGGGGAACATGTCCACCGCCACGGCCTTTTTGAGGGTGTAGCCCCGCCCGGCGAACCGCTTCACGTCCCGGCCCAGGGTGCCGGGATCGCAGGAGACGTAGACCACCCGCTCCGGGCCCATGTCCGCGATGGTGTCCACCACGTCCTCGGCCAGCCCCTTGCGGGGCGGATCCACGCACACCACGTCGGGGCGCACCCCCTCCCCCTCCAGGTAGCGGGCCGCCTCCCCCGCGTCGGCGCAGAGGAAGCGGGCGTTTTCAATGTGGTTGCGCCGGGCGTTGGCGATGGCGTCGTCCACCGCCTGGGGCACCACCTCGGCCCCCCACACCATGCCCGCCTTCCGGGCCATGACCAGGCTGATGGTGCCGATGCCGCAGTAGAGATCCAGCACCGTCTCCGCCCCGGTGAGGCCGGCGAACTCCAGGGCCTTGCCGTAGAGCACCTCGGTCTGGGCCGGGTTGACCTGATAAAAGGAGGGGACGGACAGCCGGAAGGTGAGGCCGCACAGGGTGTCGGACAGGAAGTCCTCCCCCCACAGGGTGCGGTAGGAGTCCCCCAGAATCACGTTGTTGTGCTTCTCGTTCACCCCCAGCACGATTCCGGCCAGGTTGGGCTCGGCCCGGCGCAGGGCGCGCACCAGCTCGACCTCCCGGGGGACGCCCCGGCCATTGACCAGCAGGCAGCACAGGCTGCGGCCGGCCCGGTTGGTGCGCACATACACGTGGCGCACCAGGCCGGTGAAGGTGCGCTCATTGTAGGCGGGGATGGAGTACTCCGCCATCCACTCCTTCACGGCCCCCCGCAGGCGGGCGGCCGCCTCCCCCTGGAGCAGGCAGTCGTCCACGTCGATTACGTCATGGCTCCGGGGGCGGTAGAAGCCGATGCGGGGGCCCTTGGCCACCGGGAACTGGGCCTTGTTGCGGTAGCGGTCTACCTGCTCCGCCCCCAGGATGGCGGAGACGTGGATCTCCGCCCCGCCCAGGCGGCGCAGGGCGTCCTCCACCCGGATGCGCTTGGCCTCCAGCTCCTCGGCGTAGTTCATGTGCCGGAACTGGCAGCCTCCGCACTTGGTGTAGTGCAGGCACCGGGGGAAGATACGGGCGGGGGAGGGGTTGACCACCTCCTCCACCCGGCCCCAGAGGGCGCTGCGGCCCACATGGGTAAGGCGCACGTCGCAGGCCTCTCCCCGGATGCCGCCTTGGACAAAGACCACCATCCCGTCCAGCCGGGCCACCCCGGCGCCGTCGCTGGCGTAGCCGTCGATCACCAGGCGGCAGAGCTGCCCCTCCCGGGGCTTGCCGTTATCCATTTACACTCACGTCCTTCATGGCGCCATAGGTCAGCACCGCAGAGAGCGGGCTGTTCATGGCGGGCAGGGCGCCGCCCTGGAGCCAGAACACATACCCCTCCGCCGTACAGTAAAAGTTGTCCACCTGCACCGCGGCGGTGATGGCGTCCCGGGTGAGCGTCCCCTGCTCCACCGCCGCGGCCAGCTCGCTCCGCTGGTCCAACAGGGCGTCCACCACCCGCGCCCGTACGGCGTCGGCGTCGGTGAAGAAGTCGGTGAAGTCCAGCTTTTCCCCCGTCACGGCGTCAAACTGCTCACTGAGCAGAAAGACGGCGGGATGGGCCTCCCCCTCGCTGGACACATACAGGTCCCGGCAGACGCTGATCACCTTCTCGTCGGCGTAGGCGATCTGGTAGGTCATCTCCTGGGTGGTAGGGTAGAAGGGGAACCCCGCCGCCTTGGACACGTCGTAGTCGGCCACCGCCATCTCATAGGCCTCCTCTGCCTCCAGCATCCGGCTGGCCCCCTCGGCCTTGTACCACTCGTTGATGGCCGTCCCGGCGGGGCAGGCGTCGGTGTTCTGTATCAGCGGGAGGGTGAAGGAGGCGGTGAGCACCGTGGCGCCGTCGCCGGAGGTAAAGGTCTTGGCAAAGACCTGATCCCCCCACTTGGGAGCGGCAGGCGCCGGCGTGGGAGTGGGGGTGGGCACCGGCGTGGATGTCTGGATGGGGGTGGGCACCGGGGTCTCCTCCGGCATCTTGTCCCCGCCGCAGGCCGTCAGGGACAGGGTCAGCGCCGCGGCCAACAGGCCGGACAGCACAATCCGTTTTTTCATATTACGCTCCTTTACACTGGGTGATGGGAACAACATTATTGTACCATCTGCCTGCCGGGCCGTAAATGGAAAAAAGCAATTTGTAACCTTCCGTATTTTTTTGGTATAATGGACGAATCACAGCGGGAGGCGCGGCGGCCTGGACAACAACTATGGGCCCGGTGCCCTCATCTACGCCCCCTGCGTGCTGGCGCCGCAGGCGCGAAGGAAAACCGCAAAACGCTGGGTTTGTTCATAATTTCCCCTTTTTTATTGACATGGGATATGATATACTAGGAAACTGAATTAGCATCCAAGTCCTGGGAGCCGAGGCGCCGGGGACAGGAACAAGAAAGGTGAACAAGACGCATGGGACTGTTGAAAAAGCTCTTTGGCACCAGCTCCGAGAAGGAGCTCCGCGCCATCAAACCCATCGTGGACAAGATTGAAGCCCTGGACGGGGAGTACTCCAAGCTCACCGACGAGCAGCTCAAGGCCAAGACCCCCGAATTCAAGCAGCGCATCGCCAATGGCGAGAGTCTGGACGACATCCTGCCCGAGGCCTTCGCCGCCTGCCGGGAGGCGGCCTGGCGCGTGCTGGGCATGAAGCCCTACCGGGTGCAGCTCATCGGCGGCATCATCCTCCACCAGGGCCGCATCGCCGAGATGAAGACCGGCGAGGGCAAGACCCTGGTGGCCACCCTGCCCGCCTACCTCAACGCCCTGGCGGGAGAGGGCGTGCACATCGTCACCGTCAACGACTACCTGGCCAAGCGCGACAGCGAGTGGATGGGCAAGGTCTACCGCTTCCTGGGCCTCACCGTGGGCCTGGTGATCCACGACATCCAGCCCAAGGACCGCAAGGCCTCCTACTCCGCCGACATCACCTACGGCACCAACAACGAGTTCGGTTTCGACTACCTGCGAGACAACATGGCCATCTACGCCACCGAGATGGTGCAGCGGGGCCACGCCTTCGCCATCGTGGATGAGGTGGACTCCATCCTCATCGACGAGGCCCGCACCCCCCTCATTATCTCCGGTCAGGGGGACAAGTCCACCCAGCTCTACACCGTAGTGGACGCCTTTGTGGCCAAGCTCAAGGGCCAGCGGGTGGCCAGCGTGGACACCAAGGAGGAGGAGGACCCCGATCTGGACGCCGACTACGTGGTGGACGAGAAGGCCCGCACCGTCACCCTCACCGCCCGGGGCATCGCCAAGGCCGAGCAGCAGTTCCAGGTGGCCAACCTGGCCGATCCGGAAAACACCACCCTGTCCCACCACATCAACCAGGCCATCCGGGCCCGGGGCCTGATGCGCCGGGACATCGACTACGTGGTCAAGGACGGCGAGGTCATCATCGTGGACGAGTTCACCGGCCGCCTCATGTACGGCCGCCGGTACTCCGAGGGCCTGCACCAGGCCATTGAGGCCAAGGAGGGCGTCACCGTGGCCCGGGAGTCCAAGACCCTGGCCACCATCACCTTCCAGAACTACTTCCGCCTGTACGGCAAGCTCTCCGGCATGACCGGCACCGCCATGACCGAGGAGGAGGAGTTCGGCACCATCTACTCCCTGGATATCGTGGAGATCCCCACCAACAAGCCGGTGCAGCGCGTGGATCACCCCGACGTGGTTTACAAGACCGAGGCGGGCAAGTTCCGCGCCATTGTCAACCAGATTGAGGAGTGCCACAAGAAGGGCCAGCCCGTGCTGGTGGGCACCATCTCCATCGAGAAGTCGGAGGAGCTCTCCGCCATGCTCAAGAAGCGGGGCATCAAGCACAACGTGCTCAACGCCAAGTTCCACGAGAAGGAGGCCGAGATCGTCGCCCAAGCCGGCAAGCTGGGCGCGGTCACCGTGGCCACCAACATGGCCGGCCGCGGCACCGATATCATGCTGGGCGGCAACGCCGAGTACCTGGCCAAGGCCGAGCTGCGCAAGGCCGGCCTCTCCGACGAGCTCATCGCCGAGTCCACCGGCTACGCCGACACCGACAACGAGGAGATCCTCAACGCCCGGAAGATGTTCGCCGAGGCGGAGGCCAAATACAAGGACGAGATCAAGGCGGAGGCCGACCAGGTGCGGGCCGCGGGCGGCCTGTTCATCCTGGGCACCGAGCGCCACGAGTCCCGCCGCATTGACAACCAGCTCCGCGGCCGTGCCGGCCGTCAGGGCGACCCGGGCGAGAGCCGCTTCTACCTGTCCCTGGAGGACGACATCATGCGCCTGTTCGGCTCCGAGCGGGTCATGGGCATGATGGAGAAGCTGGGCGTGGACGAGGACACCCCCATTGACGCGAAGATCCTCTCCAACGCCATTGAGAACGCCCAGAAGCAGGTGGAGTCCCGCAACTTCCAGACCCGCAAGACCGTGCTGGAGTACGACGACGTGATGAACACCCAGCGTAAGGTCATCTACGAGCAGCGCCGCAAGGTGCTGGACGGGGAGAACCTGAAGGAGTCCGTTCAGGCCATGCTCTCCACCGTGATTTCTACCGAGGTGCAGGCCCACATGGGTGAGCTCAAGCACATGGACGCCGAGAACTGGCGGGAGGTGTGCGCCCAGTTCCGCGGTCTGTTCCTGCGGCCCGACGAGTTCAAGTTTACCGACGAGGAGCTCCAGCAGTACGACGCCCAGGCCCTCACCGACCTGCTCCAGGAGCGGGCCAGCGACATCTACGCCCGCAAGGAGGCCGAGCTGGGCGAGCCCCTCATGCGCGAGCTGGAGCGGGTGATGATGCTCCGGGTGGTGGACGAGTACTGGATGGACAACATCGACGCCATGCAGGAGCTGCGCCAGGGCATCGGCCTGCGGGCTTACGGCCAGAACGACCCGGTGGTGGCCTATAAAAAGGAAGGCTACGAGATGTTTGAGAGCATGATCGCCGCCATCCAGGCCGAGACCATCCGCCGCATCTTCCTGGCCCGGGTCCAGGTGGGCGCCACCACCGTCAAGCGGGAGCGGGTGGCCAAGGTCACCGGCGAGAGCGCGGGCAGCGACGGCACCGTTAAGAAGCAGCCCGTCAAGAAGGGCCAGAAGGTGGGCCGCAACGACCCCTGCCCCTGTGGCAGCGGCAAGAAGTACAAGAAGTGCTGCGGCATGCACGAGGACGAGTAAAAGCAGTCTATGGGGTATCCAAAAGCGGAATGTGGCTTCGCTGGCGTTTGACCGGAAGCGCCTCCGGTCCCTAGATACAAAACCGCCGTGCCGCTTTGCGGCACAGCGGTTTTGATACCCCCGGCTTCGTGCCCGCGGCGCGGGTCGAGGTGTTTTTCGAAACGCGAGTTTCCGGAAAAACCGATTTCGATTTCCAGATGGAGGAAATCCATGAATATTATCGAGCACAACAAAAATGGCCTGGTGTATCTCACCGCCGACGGCTTTGAGGCCGCCGGCGGTGTGGCACACGGCTTCTCCACCCGCCTGGGCGGGGTATCGGAGGGGATCTACGCCACCCTCAACCTGGGCATGAACCGGGGCGACGCTCCCGACCGGGTACGGGAGAACTACCGCCGCTTCTGCGCCGCCATTGGGGCGGACATGGGGAACATTGTCTGCGCCAGCCAGGTTCACGGTGACACGGTGCGCACCGTCACCGCGGCGGATCTGGGCATCGGCCTGGACGAGCCGGAGCCTTGGCAGGCGGATGGCCTTGTCACCGACATCCCCGGTGTGACGCTGGCGGTCTACTCCGCCGACTGCCTGCCCATCCTGCTCTATGACCCGGTGCGCCGGGTGGTGGGGGCGGTCCACGCCGGCTGGCGGGGCACCGCCCTGGGCATCGCCGCCAAGGCGGTGGAGCGCATGGTGGACTGCTACGGCTGCGACCGGCTGGACATCCTGGCCGCCGTCGGCCCCGGCATCTCCAAGTGCTGCTTCGAGACCCACGAGGACGTGCCCAACGCCATGACTGAGGCCATGGGGGCCGCCGCCCTGTCCTCCATCGAGGTGCTGCCCACCGGCAAGTTCCACGTGGATCTCAAGGGCCTCAACGCCAAGCGGCTGGAGAGCGCCGGGCTGGCCCCCGAACACATCGCTGTCTCCGCCGACTGTACCTGCTGCCTGCCGGAGAAGTACTGGTCCCACCGTTACACCCACGGGGAGCGGGGGAGCCAGGCGGCGATGATCGCAATCGTCTAGGGGGCATCCAATGGCGTCTGAGGAGACTCCGTCTGGACTTCATCGGAAGCGCCACCGGCGCTTCCGACCCCTAGATACGAGCCTGCGTGCCGGCGAAAACGCCGGCGACTTGGCTCGATACCCCCGGTTTCGCGCCCTGTGGCGCGGGTCGGGGTGTCTTTCCGGAACATGAATTCCCGGAAAGACTGATTTTCAATTTCGTTTCCCCGCAGGGCGGGGAAAACGCTGTGAGATAAGCAGCTATAAAATATGGATGCTCCATTGCCGTTGTACGCCAATCCAAAATTCCCTCGGAGAGCGGAGGGGGTATCGCGCCGCAGGCGCGTATCTAGGGGGAACTGGTTCCCTCTGGAAGGCGCGTATCCTGCCGCGCAGCGGCAGAGATTTTCCGCAGAAAATCGACGCGCCTTTAGGAAGGAGGCCGAGCCGTTTGCGAAACATTCTAGCCGCCCTGCTGACGGCGGCCCTGTGCCTGGGTTTGGCCGCCTGCGGGCCGGCGCCGGAGCCGGAGCCCACACCCACCCCCACGCCCAGCGTCTCCCCCTCTCCAGAGGCGGCCGAGTTCGCCCTGGCCTGCTACCCAGAGGCCGGGTTCCACCCCATCACCGGCTCCAACCGCACCAACCTGGCCCTGGGGGGCCTGCTGTATGAGGGGCTGTTTGCCCTGGACGGGCAGTTTCAGCCCCAGGAGGCGCTCTGCGCCTCCTCCTCCGTGTCGGCCGACGGCCTCCAGTGGTCCTTTATCCCCCGCAGCGGGGTGACCTTCTCCGACGGCAGCCCCCTGACGGCCGCGGAGATCGCGGCCTCCCTCAACCTGGCCCGCATCAGCCCCCTCTACTCCGCCCGCTTCGCCGGCGTGACGGACATCGCCGCCGCCAACGGCATGGTGACCGTCACCCTGAGCCGCGCTAACGGTGCTCTGCCCGCCCTGCTGGACATCCCCATCGTCAAGGAGACGGGAGGCGTCCCCCTGGGTACGGGGCCCTACGTGCTCGCCGGCACGGGGGAGAACCTCGCGCTGGAAGCCCGCTCCGACTGGTGGCAAGGCAAGGCCCTGCCCCGGGACACCATTCCCCTGCGGGCCATTCAGGAGGCGGACGATCTGATCCATGCCTTTGATACCCGGGACATTGCCCTGGTCTCCACCGACCTGACGGGCACCAATGCCCTGGGTTTTTCTGGTTCCTTTGCTGCGGTGGACTACCCCACCAGCACCATGCTGTACGTGGGCTTCAACACGGCCGACGGCCCCTGCCGGAGCGCCCAGGTGCGGCAGGCCCTGCTGCGGGGCTTTGACCGGGCCGCCGTATCCACCGCCCAGTTCTCCCGCCACGCCCAGCCCGCCGCCCTTCCTGTCTCCCCCGCCAGCCCCCTCTACGACGAGGCGCTGGCCCAGACGCTGGACTACGCCCCCCAGGCCATGGAGCCGCTCCTCACCGCTGCCGGCTATACCAGAGCCGACGGGGTATGGCAGAAGGAGGGGCGGCCGCTGGCGCTCACCTTTGTGGCCCCAAACAACAACGCCGACCGGCTGGCCGCGGCGGAGACGCTGGCCGCCAACCTGACCGACGCCGGCCTGGAGGTGGAGCTGCGGGCCCTGGCCTGGGACGATTACCTTCAGGCCCTGACGGCGGGGAGCTTCGACCTGTACCTGGGGGAGGTGCGGCTCACCGCCGACTTTGATCTCACCGCCTTCCTGACTCCCGGCGGCGCCCTCAACTACGGCAAGTATAGCGACGCCGGGGCGCTGAACCGCCTGAGCGCCTTCCGGGCCGCCGTGGGACAGTGGCGGACGGAGCCGGCCCGGCAGCTCTATGAATATCTGGCCGGGCAGCCCCCCTTCGCGGTCATCTGCTTCAAGAACTGGTCCGTGCTCACCCAGTGGAGCCGGATCGACGGGCTGACGCCCGCCCAGCAAAACATATTCCATCAATTTTCCGACTGGAAGATCACATAAGGGAGAGAAAGAGAGTATGGGGAACGTATTTCGCTGTTATGTGGAGAAGAAGCCCGGCTTCGCCGTGGAGGCGGAGCATCTGTTCGGAGAGCTGCGCCACACCCTGGGCCTGACGGGGCTGACCGGCGTGCGGGTGCTGCGCCGCTACGACGTGGAGGGGGTGGACGCGGCGGTCTATGCCGCCGCCCGCACCACCGTGCTCTCTGAGCCGCAGGTGGACGCCCTGTGGGATGAGGTCATGCCCGCCCCGGAGGGGGAGCACACCCTGCTCGCGGTGGAGGCCCTGCCCGGCCAGTACGACCAGCGGGCCGACTCCTGCGCCCAGTGCATCCAGATGATGCACGGCGGGGAGCGCCCCACCGTCCGCGCCGCCACCGTCTACGTGCTGGAGGGGGCCCTCACCACCCCGGAGGCGGCCAAGGCCCGGGGCTACCTCATCAACCCGGTGGAGAGCCGGGAGGCGGCGCTGGACAAGCCCGCCACCCTCCGCCAGGACTACCCCGTTCCCGCCGCCGTGCCCGTGCTGGATGGCTTCACCGCCCTGGACCGCGCGGGTCTGGAGAGCGTGCTGGCCCAGTACGCTCTGGCCATGGATCTGGCCGATCTCGCCTTCCTCCAGGCCTACTTCCGGGACGAGGAGGGCCGTGATCCCACCCTCACCGAGGTGCGGGTGGTGGACACCTACTGGTCGGATCACTGCCGCCACACCACCTTCTCCACCCACCTGGACGCCGTGGAGATCGCCGATGACAACGTAAAGGCCGCCTATGAGCGGTACCTGTCCGCCCGGGTGGAGGTCTACGGCGCGGAGAAGGCCGCCAAGCGGCCCCAGACCCTCATGGACATCGCCACCCTGGGCGCCAAGACCCTGAAAAAGCGGGGCCTGCTCCCCGAGCTGGACGAGAGCGAGGAGATCAACGCCTGCTCCATCCACGTGCCCGCCCAGGTGGACGGGAAGGAGCAGGACTGGCTGCTCATGTTCAAGAACGAGACCCACAACCACCCCACCGAGATCGAGCCCTTCGGCGGCGCGGCCACCTGCATCGGCGGGTGCATCCGCGACCCCCTCTCCGGCCGGGTATACGTCCACCAGGCCATGCGCCTCACTGGCTGCGGCGACCCCCGCACCCCGGTGGAGCAGACCCTGGAGGGCAAGCTGCCCCAGCGGAAGATCGCCCAGACCGCCGCGGCGGGCTACTCCTCCTACGGCAACCAGATCGGCCTGGCCACCGGCCACGTGGCGGAGCTCTACCACGAGGGCTATGTGGCTAAGCACCTGGAGTGCGGCGCGGTGGTGGGCGCGGCCCCGGCGTCCAACGTCCGCCGGGAGCGGCCCGCCCCCGGCGACGTGGTGATCCTCCTGGGCGGCCGCACCGGCCGGGACGGCATCGGCGGCGCCACCGGCTCCTCCAAGAGCCACAACAAGGCCAGCCTGGACACCATGGCCAGCGAGGTGCAGAAGGGCAACGCCCCGGAGGAGCGCAAGCTCCAGCGTCTCTTCCGCGACCCCGCCGTCACCCGCCTCATCAAGCGGTGCAACGACTTCGGCGCCGGCGGCGTGAGCGTGGCTATCGGCGAGCTGGCCGACGGCCTGTCCATCGACCTGGACGCGGTGCGCAAGAAGTACGACGGTCTGGACGGCACCGAGCTGGCCATCTCCGAGTCCCAGGAGCGCATGGCCGTGGTGGTGGCCCCGGCGGACGTGGACGCCCTGCTGGCCGCCGCCGCCAGGGAGAACCTGGAGTCCTACCCGGTGGCCTCGGTCACGGCGGAGCCCCGCATGGTCATGACCTGGCGGGGCCAGACCGTGGCCAGCCTGTCCCGGGCCTTCCTCAACACCAACGGCGCGGCCAAGCACGCCCGGGTGTCCGTGCCCCAGGCGGACGCCGCCCCGGAGCGGGCGGCCTGCTCCACCCTGCGAGAGATGGCCGCCAGCCTGAAGTGCGCCTCCCGCCGCGGCCTCACCGAGCGGTTTGACGGCTCCATCGGCGCGGGCAGCGTGCTCATGCCCTTCGGCGGCAAGACCCAGCGCACCCCGGCCCAGGTCATGGCCGCCCTCTTCCCCGTGGAGCCGGAGCAGGAGACCGATCAGGCCAGCGTCATGGCCTGGGGCTGCGATCCCGACGCCCTGTCCGCCGACCCCTACCAGGGGGCAAAGGACGCGGTCTACGCCTCCGTGGCCAAGCTGGTGGCCGCCGGCGCGGACTACCGGAAGGCCTATCTGACCCTCCAGGAGTTCTTTGAGAAGCTGCGGGACGAGCCCACCCGCTGGGGCAAGCCCTTCGCCGCCCTGCTGGGGGCCCTGGACGCCCAGTTGGAGCTGGGCTGCGCCGCCATCGGCGGCAAGGACTCCATGTCGGGCACCTTCCACGATCTGGACGTGCCCCCCACGCTGATCTCCTTCGCCATCGCCCCCATCCAGGCGGGTGAGGTGCTCTCCCCCGAGTTCAAGGAGGCGGGGCACCCGGTGTACCTGTTCGCGGGCGACGCCCTGGCCGAGCACCCTCTGGCGGCCTGGGACAAGCTCCGCGAACTGCACAAGGCCGGGAAAGTGAAGGCCGCATGGGCGGTGGAGCACGGCTTTGCCGAGACGGTCATGAACATGTCCTTCGGCAACAGGATCGGCTTTGCCATGGGTCCCGATGTGGACACGAACTGGTACACTCCCTGGCCCCGCTCCATCGTGGCGGAGCTGACCGAGGAGATCGACTTCCCCCTGGCGAGCAGGCTGGGCGTCACCACCGCCGAGCCGGTGATCACCATCGGCGGCGACTCCGCCCCCATTGACGAGCTGCTCGCCCTCAACGAGAGGGTGCTGGAGGACGTGTACCCCACCCGGGCGGGGGAGTCCGCCCCGGCGCGCACCCTCTCCTGGGACAGGCGTTCCCCGGCGGTGTGCAAGTCCAAAACCGCCCGCCCCAGGGTGGCCATCCCCGTGTTCCCCGGCACCAACTGCGAGTACGACTCCGCCCGGGCCTGCCTGCGGGCGGGGCTGGAGCCGGAGATCGTGGTGGTGCGCAACCTGACCGCCTCCGCCCTGGAGGAGTCGGCCCTGGCCCTGGAGAAGGCCATCCGCGCGGCCCAGATCCTGTTCCTGCCCGGCGGCTTCTCCGGCGGCGACGAGCCCGACGGCTCGGCCAAGTTCATCTGCTCCTTCCTCCGCAACGGCCGGCTCACCGACGCGGTTCACGACCTGCTCAAGCGCCGGGACGGCCTGATGCTGGGCATCTGCAACGGCTTCCAGGCCCTCATCAAGCTGGGCCTGGTGCCCTACGGCGAGATCCGGGCCATGGACGAGGGCTGCCCTACCCTGACCTTCAACACCATCGGCCGCCACCAGAGCCGGTACGTCACCACCCGGGTGGCCTCTGTCCAGTCCCCCTGGATGCTCCAGTCCCATGTGGGCGACCTCCACGCCATCCCCATCTCCCACGGCGAGGGCCGCTTCACAGCCCCCCAGGCGGAGCTGGAGCGGCTGATCGCGAACGGCCAGATCGCCACCCAGTACGTGGACGCCTCCGGCGCGGCCTCCATGGACATCGACGCCAACCCCAACGGCTCCCTGGAGGCCATCGAGGGCATCTTCTCCCCCGACGGCCGGGTGTTCGGCAAGATGGGCCACTCGGAGCGCCGGGGCCCCTATGTAGGCGTCAACATCCCGGGCGACAAGCACCAGCCCCTCTTCGAGAGCGGCGCGGCCTACTTCCGTTGATGCAAAAATCCCCGGCGCGGTGTCAAGCGCGCTGCGCATGAAAACGCGCCTACCTCATTTTGAATGAGGCGGGCGCGTTTTTCCGCTCTGACGGCAGCCTCATGGGCTTTCCCTGCGGCCGCCCTTTTACGCAATCGAGTGATACGGTTTCACTTTTTCCGAGATCAGACTGCAAAAATCGCCGATACATTCCGCTTTTAAGTCCATTTTCTGCAACAGCAGGACACGGCCGCCAAAGACGAAAAGAAAACTATCCGCCGTTTCGACGGCGCATTCAAACTCTCGATATGGCACAAATTCCGCCTTGCCGCCGCCCGCCGGAACGGTCATCCCCTCCTCTGAGAAGGACACCGAAGCGGCTTGCTCCGCGGAACTCTTGTCTTTGCCCTCCAACAATATCTTTGCCGCTCTATCAAACGGATTCTTCTTGCGCGCGCGGCTCTGCCACAGGCCAATGATACCCGCACCCATGGCAGCCGCGCCGACAAGCAGCGGCACGAACAGCTCTCGCGGCTCCATCAGACCGGGAACAGCCAGAAAAATGCCGGCCGCCAGACATAACGCACTCATTCCCCTTGTGCGTAGCCTGCTCCTTTTCCGCCCCCGCGCCATAGAGCGGAATCGGTCGGTATGCTTCCATAGCCCGGGAAATCGTTCCCGCGAAACCATTTCCGTCCTTTTTTCGAGCGCCCTGCTCACTTGCGGCAAAAGCTTTTCGGTATCATACGGGCTGATGTGAAAGATGTAATCTGTATCTGCCATTCGCAAGCCCTCCCTTGCTCTGAGTCTGTGATGAAACCGCTAATCATTCCAAAACCAAACGGAATGGCAGCAAGAAATGCTGTACCGACAGGAGCAGTATAACAGGAGTGTTCCATGCCACAGAGCATATCACGGTAATCGAATGCTGCCACAGCACACATACTATCATATTATCTACCAAATTGCATACAAGAAAAGGACTATTATCCTTTTCACATGACAGTCCTGCCCATTTCTTCGTGCCCCAAGGCATTTATTCTATGCATCCATCTGATATCCATTACGTTCTGCCGGGAAAGCAGCCTCGAAGCGAGACTTTTATGAAAACCGTTTGGCCGAACCGGAACGCAGAAAAAGGCCCCGGCGTCAGGGGCGGATGGCACAGCCCCGCCCCCTGACGCCGGGGATTTTTTATCTGATTTTAAGAATGCCTTTAGGACGCTTTTATCTGGGTGTGGTAAGCTGGTACCATCAAAAGGAGGACTGATTCCATGGTTACGCTGTTCACACTGGGCATCATCTGTCTGGCCGCTGTGATTCTCATTCCCGTCATCCTGTTTCTGGTGGGCCTGCCCTTCCTGCTGCTCATGGGCCTGCTGCCCTGGTTGCTGCGCGTCGCGGGCGTGGTGCTGCTCATCAAGGCCCTGCTCGACAAGCCCACCCGCTGGGAAAACTTCATGCCCGCCGTCGTGGCCTTTGCCCTGTCCCTGCTCATCGGCTGGATCTTCTGAGCGCCGGGCGGCCCCTACCCGTCCAGCGGCTCGGCCCGCAGGGCCGCCCCGGAGCCGGTAACACCGTAAAAGGCGTACTCGTCCGGCCGCAGGGTGGAGGCGGCCAGGGCGGCGCGCACCGCCGCCCCGTCCTCCGGCCGGAAGCGCACGGCGATGCCGCAGCCCAGGGAGATCTCCCGCAGCACCGGCATGGTGAGCACATCCGCCACCGGTCGCAGCACCTTCTGGGCGTAGATGGCCCCGTAGGTGGAGGTGAAGGTGATCACGCCGTAGTCCATTACAGGGAGACCACCTTGGCCGCCCGCTGCATGCGGGTGACGATGTCGTACATGTTGCTCACCGTGCCCACCTGGAGCTGGTCGGTGAGGCCGTAGAAGCTGAGGCAGGTGCCGCACACCAGGATCTCGACGCCCGCATCGGCCAGGGCCTTCAGGTGGGCGGGAATCTGCTCGTCCAGGGTGGGCAGGCGCACGCCGGCGTTCATGAAGAGCACCGCGCCGGGCTTATCCTCCCCCTGGACCAGGGTGTAGAAGAACATCCGCATCAGGTTGGCGCCCAGTTCCCGGTCGCCGTCCCCGATGATATCCCGGCCCACAAACACGGCCCAGTCGCCGCCGGGGGCGGGCAGGGGAGCGCTCACCGCCTCCTCACAGGCGGCGCAGCCGGTACGGGTGAAGGCCACGGAAAACACCCCCTCCCCCTGGGTGACGGCGGCTCCGAACCCCTGGTTGCCCGCCAGGCGCTTGAGGTTTTCCACCGCTGTGGTGTTGTCCACCAGCACGGTGAAGGAATGTTCCCCGGCGGCCATGGCCTGCTTGGCCAGGATGACCGGGGTGGGGCAGGGCTTGCCCTTGGCATCGATAATCGTAGACACGGGCTCACATCCTTTCTCATTGGTGAGCCCATTATACCGCCGGAGAGGGCAAATTGTAAAGAATTCTTGAAGAATGCGGAAGGCGGACGGCCTTCCGCTTTTTTATCGGCTCCATTTGTGCTATACTGCTGTATATTCCAACGAAAAGGAGGTGGGCGGATGGAGCAGCTGCTGGACTGGATGGCCGCCAATCCCCAGGTCTGGGCCTGGTTCACCACGGCGGTGCGCTTTTTGTTCCCGGTGCTGGCCCTGCTCATTCTCATACGGACGATCCGCTCCCTGCTCACCGTGCCCTGTCTGCCGGAGGTGTGGGCCTACCTGACCCTGCCCAACGGGGCTCAGGAGCCGCTGACCCACTGGGAGAACATTCTCGGCCGGGGCGGCAACTCCGACGTGATTCTCAACTATCCTGTGGTATCCCGGCAGCACGCCGCCCTGATTCGCCAGGCGGACGACACCTGGACGGCCTACGACCTGGGCTCCAAGGGTGGCGTGACGGTAAACGGCAGGCCGGTGGAGGGCTCCGCCCCCGTCCAGTACGGCGACGTGGTGGGCATCGGCGGGGTGGAGACCGTGCTGCTCCCCCTCTCTCCGGAGGAAAAGGCTCAGCGCCGCCAGCGGCGGCGGGCCATGCGGCCCGTGTCCCCCTGGCTGGGGCTGGTGCTCCTCACCGTGTTCCAGGCCCTCACCGCACTCCAGCTCACCATCAGCGAGGGGGAGAACGCCACGGTGATGATCCCGCTCACCTTCCTGCTGCTGACGGGGGTGATGTGGCTGTACTTCCTCACCCTCCGCGCCCTGCGCCGGGTAGGCTTTGAGATGGAGACCATCGCCTTCTTCCTGTCCACCCTCTCCCTGGCGGTGACCTCCTCCTCCAATACCCCCGCCCTGTTCAAGCAGTTCCTCTGCGTGGTGCTGGGACTGGCCCTGTTCCTGGTGCTGGGGGTCTTCCTGCGCAACCTGGATCGGGCCAAGAAAATCCGCTGGCTCATGGCCGCCGGGGCCATCGGCCTGCTGAGCCTCACCGTGGTGCTCTACCTGCTGGGCCTCACCGGCACCAAATATGGAGCGGCCAACTGGCTGACCATTGCCGGCATCTCGGTGCAGCCCTCGGAGCTGGCCAAAATCTGCTACATCTTTGCCGGGGCGGCCACCCTGGACCGGCTCTTCCGCAAGCGGAACCTGGGCCTGTTCATTCTGCTCACCGGCGTGTGCCTGGCCTGTCTGGCCTATATGAGCGACTTCGGCACCGCCGCCATCTTCTTTGTCACCTTCCTGGTTATCGCCTACCTCCGCTCCGGCGACTGGGCCACCCTGGCCCTCATCTGCGGCGGCGGGGTGTTTGCGGTGCTCACCATGCTCTCCCTCAAGCCCTACATCCTTCAGCGCTTCACCACCTGGGGCCACGCGTGGCAGAACGCCTCGGTAGGCAGCGGCTACCAGCAGACCCGCACCATGTCGGCCGCCGCCTCCGGCGGCCTGGTGGGGGTGGGCCCCGGCGAGGGCTGGCTCCACACCGTAGGCGCGGGGGACACCGACCTGGTATTCGGCATGCTGTGCGAGGAGTGGGGGCTGATCATCGCCCTGCTGGCGGTGCTGTCCATTCTCACTCTGGCGGTGTTCGCCGTCCGGGCCTGCCGGGCCGGGCGGAGCTCCTTTTACGTCATCGCCGCCTGCGCCGCCACCTCCATGATGGTGTTTCAGACCTGCCTCAACGTGTTCGGCGCGGTGGACATTCTCCCCCTCACCGGCGTCACCTTTCCCTTCGTGTCCAACGGCGGCACGGCCATGATCGCCTCCTGGGGGCTACTGGCCTTCCTCAAGGCCACCGACACCCGGCAGAACGCCAGCTTTGCCATCCGCCTGCCCTCCCGGCGGGAGGACCGCCGGGGGGCGGCGCTGGCCCCCAAATCCACCGACGAATGGGAGGCGGACGATGAAGAAGATTGAAAAGCGGGCCCTGCTCTGCCTCCTGCTGGCCGCCGCCCTGCTGCTGGGCTCCGGCCTGTTTGTGTTCCGCTTCGTGAAAAATGGCGGCCGCTGGGTTTCCTTTGCCGCCAACCGCCACCTCTACAACCGCCAGGGACAGCTCTCGGTGGGCCAGGTGCTGGACCGGGACGGGGACGTGCTCTCCTGGACGGAGGAGGACGGCGCCCGGCGCTGGTACGACAACTCCACCGTGCGCAAGGCCACCCTCCACGCCGTGGGGGACGCCCAGGGCAACATCGGCACCGGGGCGCTGGTGGCCTTTGCCGACCAGCTCTCCGGCTACAACCTGCTCACCGGGGCCTACTCCCCCCTGGGGGCGGGCAACGACCTCTACCTCACCCTGGACGCCCGGTACAACTACATCGCCTATGAGGCCCTGGCCGGCCGCAAGGGGGCGGTGGGCGTCTACAACTACGAGACGGGGGAGGTGCTGTGCATGGTGTCCGCCCCCGCCTTCGACCCGCTGAACCCTCCCTCCGCCGAGGAGCTGGAGGAGAACGACGCCTACGAGGGGGCGTACCTCAACCGCTTCCTCTCCGGCACCTTCCCGCCGGGCTCGGTCTACAAGACCGTGGTGCTCTCCGCCGCCATTGAGCGCATGCCCGATCTCTTTGACCGCACCTGGACCTGCACCGGCTCCACCCAGGTGGGGGACGGGGCCATCACCTGCCCCCACGCCCACGGGGAGCAGGACATCTCCTCCGCCCTGGCCAACTCGTGCAACGGGGTGTTCGCCCTGCTGGCCGGCGAGCTGGGGGAGGACGTGCTGGAGGAGTACACCGTCCGGGCGGGGCTCACCTCCTCCTACCGGGTCAGCGGCCTGAACACCGCCGCCGGCTCCTTCGACTTTGACGGCCTCACGGCCAACGAGCTGGGCTGGGCCGGCGTGGGGCAGTACAACGACCTGGCCAACCCCTGCGCCCTCATGGTCTATATGGGGGCCATCGCAAACGGCGGAACGGCGGCCATGCCCCGGCTGGTGCTCAAGACGGAGAACGCCCTGGGCCTGCCGTCCCTGCCCGCCCTGCCCCGGCACACCAAAAAGCTGGTGGAGGGGGATACCGCCGCCGCCCTAGCGGAGCTGATGGCCCACAATGTCACGGCCCAGTACGGCGCCTCCCGCTTCCCCAACATGGACGTGTGCGCCAAGAGCGGCACCGCCGAGGTGGGGGGCGGCAAGGCCCCCCACGCCTGGTTCGCCGGCTTCCTCCGCAACCCCGACGCCCCCTACGCCTTTGTGGTGCTGGTGGAGAACGGCGGCTCCGGTGCGGACGCGGCGGGCTCCGTGGCGGCCAGGGTGCTGGACGCTGTGGTCAACGGATACTAAAAGCAGGCCCCCGGCGCACGTCAAAGCCGTGCGCCGGGGGTGTTCTTATAGCTGCTCCAGTACGCTGCGCAGGAGCCAGGCGTGGGAGTCCTCCTCCCCCGCCAGCTCCAGAAAGAGCTCGTGGAGGCAGGGATCGGCGGTCTCCGCCGCCGCGGTCTGGTAGGCGGCCGCCCCCCGCTGCTCCTCCATGAAGTGCTCCCGCAGGGCGGCGGAGAATGGGGCGGGGGATGGATTGGGTACCCGGTCTACCGGCCAGTACCGCACCCCGGAGATGAGAAAATAGGCGGTGGAAAGCCGCTTGGCGTGGCGGCGTTCGTCGGCGGCGATGGTGGCCAGCACCCGCCCGCTGTTTCCCTGGGCCCGGCGGGATAGGGCCTGATAGGCCCTCCAATCCGCCAGTTCCCGGTCAATGAGCCGCTGGAGCTGGGCGCCGTACACCGCCGAGGACGCCCCCAGGCAGGGCACGTCGTGCTCTTCTCCCACCACGGGCCGGGAGGGTGCCTGTTCGCCGGCTGGAGCAGTATGTACCACGGCAGGCAGAGCCACCGCGGGGGGCTGGATGGCCGGAGGGGCGGCAGCGTCCTCGCCCAGGGTAAAGGGGCAGTCGGGCCGGTCCTCGGGCATCACCCGCCGCCACACCCGCTCAAAGACCTCCTGGTCGCAGGAGCAGGGCAAATGATCTTGTTCCATAGACAAAGCCTCCTGATGATTTGGATTCACCTTATCCTATGCGAATAGTGTGGTTTTTGCGCCCGGCAGGGTTGTATTTTCCCCCCCGCCGTGATAAAATAACATCTCATGAGAAGAAGCATAGTACAAAGGAGAGACCGCGTATGCTGGAGATAAAGCATCTCAGCTACCAGGTGGAGGGGGAGTCCGGCGAGGAGCTGGGTATCCTCAACGACGTCTCCCTCACCGTAGCTGACCATCAGTTTGTGGTCATCACCGGCCCCAACGGGGGCGGCAAGACCACCCTGGCGAAGGCCATCATGGGCCTGGTGCGGCCCACCGGGGGCACCATCGCCTGGAATGGCACCGACATCACCGGCCTGGACATCACCCAGCGGGCCCGCCTGGGGGTGAGCTACGGCTTTCAGCAGCCGCCCCGCTTCAAGGGCCTGCGGGTGCGGGATCTGCTGGCCCTGGCCGCGGGCAGCGAGAAGCTGACCCGGGAGGAGGGCTGCCAGTATCTGACCCGGGTGGGCCTGTGCGCCGCCGACTATATCGACCGGGAGGTGGACGCCTCCCTGTCCGGCGGCGAGGTCAAGCGCATTGAGATCGCCACGATTCTCGCCCGCAAGTCGGGGCTGATGATCTTTGATGAGCCGGAGGCGGGCATCGACCTGTGGTCCTTCGCCAAGCTGACCGAGACCTTCAGGGCCATCCACCAGAAGCGGGAGGCCACGCTGATCGTCATCTCCCACCAGGAGCGCATCATTGACCTGGCCGACGAGATTGTGATGATCCGCGACGGGAAAATCGCCAAGCACGGGCCCAAGGACGAGATTTTCCCCCAGATCCTGGCCAACACCTCGGCCGGGTGCAGCTATATGTCGGAGGGGGCGAGGTAAGCATGGATCAGGCTGAATGGAAACTGCTGAAAGAGATCGCGGAGCTGGAGAAGACCCCCCAGGGGGCCTACAACATCCGCCGCAACGGCGCGCTGGACTCCCGGAACAGCACCGCCAACATTGAGATCACCACCAAGACCGAGCCGGGCAAGTCGGGCATCGACATCCGCATCAAGCCGGGCACCAGGCACGAGTCGGTCCACATCCCGGTCATCATCAGCCAGACCGGGCTGAGCGAGATGGTATACAACGACTTCTTCATCGGCGAGGACTGCGATGTGGACATCGTGGCCGGCTGCGGCATCCACAACACCGGCTGCGAGACCAGCCAGCACGACGGCGTGCACACCTTCTACGTGGGCAAAAACTCCAAGGTCCGCTATGTGGAGCGCCACTACGGCGAGGGCCCCGGCACCGGCAAGCGCATCATGAACCCCCAGACCGTCGTGTATCTGGAGGAGGGGGCCACCATCAATCTGGAGAGCACCCAGATCCGCGGCGTGGACTCCACCAAGCGGGAGACGAAAATCGTGGTGGGGAAGGACGCCGAGGCCATCATCACCGAGAAGCTGCTCACCCACGGGGAGCAGACCGCCGAGAGCGATATGGAGATCATTCTGGACGGCGAGGGGGCCAACGGCCGGGTGGTGTCCCGCTCGGTGGCCCAGGACCAGTCCCAGCAGGTGTTCTACCCCAAGGTGACGGGCAACGCCAGGTGCTTCGGCCATGTGCAGTGCGACTCCATCATCATGGGCGACGCCAGAATTTCCTCCATCCCCGCCATCGTGGCCAACCATGTGGACGCCCAGCTCATTCACGAGGCGGCCATCGGACGCATCGCAGGCGACCAGATTCTCAAGCTCATGACCCTGGGCCTCACCGAGCAGGAGGCGGAGGAGAAGATTCTCGATGGATTCCTACAGTAAGCTTCTGGAGCTGGTGAATACCAGCGGCTGCTTCGCCCCCGCCAACCACATGTACGTCACCGAGCTGCGGCCGGATCACAGCGCCGTGGGCGTGCTGGATGTGCAGCCCTCCAGCCTCAACCCCATGGGCATCGTCCACGGCGGGGCGCTGGTCACCCTGGCGGACACCGTGTGCGGCACGGCGGCCTTCACCACCGGGCACATGTGCGTCACCCTGGACTGCTCCATGCAGTATCTGGCCCCGGCGTCCGGAGCGCGCATCACCTGCACGGCCACGCCCAGGAAGCTGGGCAAAACCGTCCTGGTGTACGAGGCCGTGCTCACCGACGACACGGGCCGGACGGTGGCCACCGGGGTTTATACCTTTTTTGCCAAGGGGCCGGCAAACTGACCCGCATCCTCAACAGGCGCGCCGCAGGGCGCGCCTGCTTTATTTCAGATGACCTCCCCCGAGGCATCCCGGGTGCCCAGCAGGTCGTCCAGCCGCAGCAGGGCGGCGAGAAAGACAAACAGGGAGGCCCACAGGTTGGTGCACGCCGACCGCCGGGCCGCCGGCGTCCCGCCCCGGGCGGTCTCCCGCTCCGTCTTGAGGGCCAGACAGAGGAAAAAGCCCAGCGCTCCCACCACCAGGGCCGAGGCGCTCAGGCGGATGGGAAACACCCGGGGCAGGGCGGCCGCCCCCTCGGCATCCCCCTGGAGGGTTCTGCACAGCCCCTCCCGCTGTATGCGCACCCCCCAGTAGGAGAGCAGCACCGACAGTACGATCAACAGCAGAAACAGCAGGGATTCATCCACCGTCCTGAGCTGCTCCCGCAGGACTGTCTCTTCCATTTTTCCACCTCCCTGCCCTATTTTATGGGGATGGGGCAGTTTTTGTGTGTTTCCTCCGCCTCGCCTGACCTTTTAAAATAGATTTATTCTGATACTTTTAACAAGGTCAGTTGGAGCGTACAATGGGGACAGATGAAACAAGGAGGGAGCCCCTGTGCGCGAATCGAAAAAACTCCGGCTGCTCTGCCTGGCCGCCCTGTTCGCCGGAGCCATTGCGGTCACCACCGCCTATCTGCTCCATATCCCCATCCCCACCGGCGGCTACATCCACCTGGGAGACGCGCTGATCTACCTGGCGGCCTGTCTGCTGCCCGCCCCCTACGCCGTGGGCGCCGCCATGGTGGGGGCCGGGCTGGCGGATCTGCTCACCGCGCCCCTGTGGGTGGTCCCCACGCTGCTCATCAAGGCCCTGGTGGCCCTCCTGTTTACCAGCCGGGGACCGCGGCTCCTCTGCCCCCGGAACGGGGCGGCCCTTCTGCTGGCCTGCCTGCTCTCCCCGGCGGCGTACGGCCTGGCCGCCTGCCTGCTGCTGGGCGGCGTCAACGCCTTCTGGCCCCAGTTCCTGGGCACGCTGGTACAGGCGGTGGGCAGCGGGGCGGTCTTTACTGTCTTGGCGCTGGCCCTGGACCGGGCAGGCGGTAAAGCCAGGCTCGCTCCCCACAGCCAGGGCTGACTTTTCCACCCGTTTGGTCCCCCGTGTGGAAAACTTCCCCTTGCCCAATGCCCTTGAGCGGTGCTATCCTATTCTCACACGAGGAGGGATTGTTATGAAGCGCGTGAAAATTACCGTTCTGAAAACCACCCTGGACCGGGAGCTGGCAGAGGAATACGGCGCCGAGGGGCTGACGGCCTGTCCCATGCTGCGGGAAGGGCAGGTCTTTTACGCCGACTACGCCAAGCCGGAGGGCTTCTGTGACGAGGCGTGGAAGGCGGTCTACCAGTACGCCTTCGCCCTGGCCCACGGCGCGGGGGAGGGGCTGTTCTACTACGGAGACTGGATTCGCAAGCCCGGCGTGGCCATTTGCAGCTGCAACGACGGCCTGCGGCCCGTTATCTTCAAGCTGGAGGCCACGGACGAGGAATCCCCCCTCAGCTACACCCCCGTGCAGTAACTGGCGTGTCAAAAACCGCCCCCCGGCGCAGGCCGGGGGGCGGTTTTTCATTTTATTAGAATTTGGTGCCGCCGAACTCGTGGAAGGTGAGGTTCTTGTTCCGCTCCTCCGTCCAGCCGATGGCCCACTGGGAACCGAACAGCAGGAGCTGGTTGCCCTTGTAGTCCTCCACCAGCTTCACGTCGGTGCCCAGGATGAGATCCTCCTCCTTGACGGGCTCGCCGTCGTCGGTCTCGATCCACCGCAGGTATTCGTAGGGCAGGCCCTCCATGTAGAGCTCCACGTTGTACTCGTTCTTGAGGCGGTACTCCAGCACGTCGAACTGGAGGGTGCCCACCACGCCCACGATGACCTCCTCCATGCCGGTGTAGGGGGTCTTAAAGATCTGAATAGCACCCTCCTGGGCGATCTGCTCCATTCCCTTCAAAAACTGCTTGCGCTTCATGGTATCCAGGGAGCGCACCCGCTTGAAGTGCTCGGGTGCGAAGGTGGGGATGGGGTCGAAGCGGAATTTTTTGCCCGGGGCGCACAGGGTGTCGCCGATGGAGAAGATGCCCGGGTCAAACACGCCGATGATGTCGCCGGCGTAGGCCTCCTCGATGATCTCCCGCTCGGCCGCCATGAGCTGCTGGGGCCGGGACAGGCGGAGCTTCTTGCCGCCCTGGACGTGGTACACCTCCTTATCCGCGTCAAAGCGGCCGGAGACGATGCGCATAAAGGCGATGCGGTCCCGGTGGGCCTTGTTCATGTTGGCCTGGATCTTGAACACAAAGGCGGAGAAGTCGTCGTCCAGGGAGTCCACCACCAGCTCGCCCGCCCGCCGGGGCAGGGGGGCGGTGGTCATCTGGAGGAAGTGCTCCAGGAAGGGCTCCACGCCGAAGTTGGTGAGGGCGGAGCCGAAGAACACCGGGGAGAGCTTGCCGTGGCGCACCCGGTCCAGATCAAACTCGGCGGCCGCGCCATCCAGCAGCTCAATCTCGTCGGTGAGCTGCCGGTGGAGCCGCTCGCTGATCAGGCCGTCCAGGTTGGGGTCACCCAGCTCCACCTCGGTGGCGGTGGCCGCCTTGGCCCCGCCGTTGGAGGTGAAGTGGATAATCTTGCGGCTGCCCCGGTCATATACGCCCTGGAAGTCCTTGCCGCAGCCGATGGGCCAGTTCACCGGGTAGGTCTCGATGCCCAGCTCCTTCTCCAGCTCCTCCAGCAGCTCGAAGGAGTCCCGGGCCTCCCGGTCCATCTTGTTGATGAAGGTAAAGATGGGGATGTCCCGCATGGCGCACACCTTGAACAGCTTGCGGGTCTGGGCCTCCACGCCCTTGGCCGCGTCAATGACCATCACCGCGCTGTCGGCGGCCATGAGGGTGCGGTAGGTGTCCTCCGAGAAGTCCTGGTGGCCGGGGGTGTCCAGGATGTTGATGCAGTAGCCCTCGTACTGGAACTGCATGACGGAGGAGGTGACCGAGATGCCGCGCTGCTTCTCAATCTCCATCCAGTCGGAGGTGGCGGCCCGGGTGTTCTTTTTGCCCTTGACCTGCCCGGCCTGGGCAATGGCCCCGCCGTAGAGCAGGAATTTCTCGGTCAGGGTGGTCTTGCCGGCGTCCGGGTGGCTGATGATGGCAAAGGTACGCCGGCGATTGATTTCTTTCTCGTATTGTGACAAGGTAATGTCCTCCTTGATAGAGTTGGTGCATGGGTGCCGGGCGGATGTGGGCATCCGCCCCTACGGCGGGAACAAGCCCGCATTTGGACGTTGTAGGGGGCGATGCCTACATCGCCCCGCCTTACGGCGGAGTGAGGCGGCGGATCGCATCAGGAAGATCCCCAAAGGTAGCCACCGAGGGCACAGGGCGGTCAATGCGCCCGAAGCCGTAGGCGGCATGGAGGAAGGGGACGCCCGCCTTGGAGGCAGCGTCATAGTCCCCCTGGGTGTCCCCGATGTAGAGGGGCCGCCTCAGGCCGTTCCGCTCCGCCACCAGGGCGATGTTGTCCGCCTTGGGCAGCCCCGTGCGGCCGGGGTTTTCGTAGTCCGTAAAATAGCGCCCCAGTCCATGGGCCTGGAAAAAGGCCTCAATATACCCGTCCTGGCAGTTGCTGACGAGAAAGAGGGGACAGCGGGCGGAGAGCGCCGCCAGGGTCTGCTCCACCTCGGGGTAGAGGACGCCCCCGTGGGCGGCCACATAGGCGTTTTCCTCCGACAGCACCTCCTCCAGAATGGGCTTCATCCGCTCCTGGTCCAGCTCCGGCACCAGGCGGTGGAGGATATCGGGCAGCAGCATCCCCATACACGGCAGCAGCCGCGCCCGGGTCACGGTGCCGGCATACTCCGGCGCAAGCCGCTCCAGGGCCCGGTTCCAGGAGATGCAGATGGCATCCACCGAATCCCACAAGGTCCCGTCCAGATCAAACAGAAGTCCGTCAAACACGTCCATACCCCCGGTTCCGTCTCACAAAAACGACCACATCCGAAGGGATGCAGCCGATACCAATACCTTGATACTATATCATACCCAAGCCGCCCTTTTCAAGCCTCCCTGTCCCATATTTTGCACAAAAAGCCGGGGCCGCTGGGCGGCCCCGGCTTGGGAGCTGGGTTACAGGGTGAGGGCGCGGTGGAGAATGACGGCCATCTCCGCCCGGTTCAGGGTTCCGGTGGGGTTGAGCTTGCCCTGCTCGTTGCCCTGGATCACGCCGGCCTGGGCCATGGCGGCCATGGCCGTGCGGGCGTAGTCCGCCACGGAGGCCCCATCCGGGAAGCGGCTCAGGTAGCTGTCATAGGCGTTGGGCACAGACCGGTTGACGGCCTGCATGGCCCGCAGGAGGAACACCATGGCGTCCTGCCGGGTGACGGGGTCGTTGGGGCGGAAGCTCCCGTCCGCCTCGGCGGTGGCGATGCCCAAAGCCTTGGCATGGGCCAGGGCCTCGGCGTAGTAGCTGCCGGCGGCCACGTCAGTAAAGTTGCCTGCGGCGGCGGTGCTGCTGAAGCCAAAGGTGCGGTAGAGCATCAGGATATAGTCGCCGCGGGTGAGGGTGGAGGCGGGGCTGAAGGTGGCGCCGTCGCCCGTACCGGTGGTAATGCCGTAGGCGGCCAGGAATTCCACGGAAGCTCCCGCCCAACTGTTATAGCTGCCCATGTCGCTGAAGCGGGAGGAGGCGGAGGGCGTGACCATCACCTGAACGGTGCCGGTATACTCGATGCCGTCGGCATCGGTACCCACATAGGGGATGGTTACAACGCCGCTGTAACCCGCCTTGGGCAGGAAGGTGACCTCGCCCAGCAGGTAGACGCCGCCCACGGAGTAGTCCACGGTGGAAACCACCTCGCCGCGGTACTGGGTGGGAGTGTGGAAGTTGTAGTAGAGCTGCCCGCCGGTGGTGTCGGGGGCGGGGAACCGGACGGAGGTCAGGGCCTTGCCGCCCCGGGCCGCGCAGGCGGCGGTAAAGTCGGCGGCGTTGAAGTCCACGGCCAGGCCGGTGGAGGTGTAGGTGATGATGGTGGGCTCACTCAGCGTCACATAGGTCAGCTTGACCCCGCCGTAGAAGGACTTGCCGTTGGTGGCCTCCCCCTCAAAGGGGATGCGCACGGAGCTGCCAGTGCCGCTGCCGGGGACAAAGGAAACCTGGTCCAGCCGGGGAGAGGAGGCGCGGTAATAACGGCCGGAGCCCACCTCAGACTCGCCGGACTCGCCGTGCTGGTAGTACAGATAGCCGCCGCGGCCGGAGTCGTAATCAAAGATCACATAGTTCAGATTGGCGCCGGTCTCCTTCACGCAGGCCTCGTTGAACGCGTCCGTCTGGAAGTTGACGGTGGAACCGTTGCCGGCCTGGAGCTCCACGGTAATGTCGGCGCCGCCGGCATCGCCCACCCGAATGACCAGCTCGCCGGCGAACTTGTCGCCGTCGTCCGCCCTGCCCTCAAAGGGGATGGTGACCGCCCCTTCAAAATTGCGCTTGGGTACGAAGGTCAGGTCGTCGATCTCGTCGTGGCGGATTTCCTCGTCCTCGTCAATCTCCTCCTGATCCCGCTTGTCATAGTCCCGGTAGAGGGTGCCCTCCCGGGAGGAGGGCAGATCGGTGAACCAGACCCGTCCCACCTCGGTACCGCTGGTCTCGTCGTAGACGAACTCGTCGAAGTCGTCATAGTCGAAGTCCACCGTGTCGTTGACGTCCACATCGTACGTCACGTCGCCCCTGGCGGCGCTGCTGCTCCGGCCGCCGCCCACCTCGATGACCAGGTCGCCGTAGAACTTATCCCGGGCGTCCGATCGGCCCTCGAAGGACAGGGTAACCGTCCCCTCATAATTCCGCTTGGGCACAAAGGTCAGGTCGTCGATCTCGTCCCAGTCGAACTCCTCGTCCTTCTCTACTTCGCGTTCACTGGAGTAGCCATAGTCGTAGTAGAGGGTGCCCTTGCTGGAGGAGGGCAGGTCGGTGAAGAAGATGTAATCGACCTCGGTGCCGTCCGACTCGTCGTAGGCATAGTCGTCAAAATCGTCCACGTCCAGATCCACGGCGTCGTTGACATCCACCTCATAGGTCACTTCGCCGTCAGAGGATGAACGCCCTGTGCCATTGACCTCAATATAAAGTGTACCAGAAAAATTCTCACCCTGGTCGGACTCACCGCTAAAACCGATCGTTACGGAACCATCGTAGTCCTCATCTGGCACAAAGGCGAGATCATCTAGGTCTCTGCGGGTAAAGCTCTCTCGCTTTTCGACCTCATATTCGTCTCGGCCGTCATAGTCAAAATATAGCACACCCTTACTGGACGAGGGTAAGCTTGTAAACCAGAGCTCATCCACCTCGGTACCCTGTGACGTTTCGTCATACACAAATTTATCGAAGTCCTCCTTTTCCAAGTAGAGAACCTCATCCGCATCCACCTCGTATTCTACATTTCGGCTCGCCGCCATGGCCCCGGGTACCAGGCTCGTTAAAAGGGCCAGACTCATACCCGCGGACAGCAGCCGGGCAAGCCCTCTATGGGTTCGCTTCATGTTCATTCTCTCCTTCCAATGCAGGTTTTTTCTTGGTTATATATTCCATTATCCAACATTACAGACGAAATGTCCAGAGCAAGGTTCCCGGTTTTCATTAAAAAAATCTTAAAGTTTGATCAGAACAGCCGGGAGGGAGCCCGCAGGCTCCACTCCCGGCTGCCGCCGTATATGAAATTGCGCTTATGTCTGCCTTACTCGGCGGGGCGGACCAGCACCTCGTCGGTCTCACCCAGCAGGATGGACTTCTCGCTGGGGCGCAGTTCGCCGGTGTTCTCGTCGCGGCCCTGGAGGACAAAGCGGGCGTCAGGATCGCCGATGGACTGGGCGGCCTCGTTGGAGCCCTGCCAGATGGGGTCGCTGCCGGGCTTGCGGTAACGGTTGAAGATGACGCCCAGCTCGGTGTCGCCGCTCTCCATCCAGTCGGTCATCATGTTCCAGTCGCCGGAGCTGTCGCCGAAGACCATCAGGGGGCCGGCGTTGTCATACTGGGGCGCGATGAAGTTGGTGATAATGGTGCTCTTGCCCTCACCCTGGGTCTGGGCGTACTTGCCCTCGCCGCCCCAGTCGTAGTTATACTCGTTGATGTAGCGGCCGTCCTCGCCCAGCTTGTTGCGCATGGCGTAGACGTGGTCCTCGGGCAGGTTGTAGCCCATGGTCTCATTGGCGGCCAGCACGGTGTCGATGGGGGAGGCGGAGACGATATACACTTCGATGCCGTTGGCCTGGAGGGTGGCATACAGGTCCTTCAGCTCGTCGGTGAAGGTCAGGCCGGTGATAAAGTCAATCGAGACAATGCCGGTCTTGCCGGGCAGCTCCACGGGAGAGGTCCAGGTTTCCTCGGCATAGCGGCCGTAGTCTGCCCAATACTGGTGGGAGGCGGCAGCCAGCTCCTGCACCTCGTCGGGGGTCATGCCGGTGAACAGATAGCCAACCCAGGGGTAAGAGACGGCGTGATCAAAGTAGTCGCCCAGGTTGCCGTACATGAAGCGCAGCTTGGCGGCGAAGTCCTGGTACTGGTTGGACGCGTGGATGTAGTTGAGGTCCTTGTCCCCCTCAAAGCCCTCGTAGTTGGCATAGATCCACTCGTAATCGCTGGTGATGTCGGCCACCAGGGTGGCGGGGGTGATGTTCTTGCCGTCCAGGCTGGTGCCCATGGACTTGTTCAGGTCGGGAATGCCGGTCTCCAGAACGGCCTCCATGTCGGCGGGGTCGATCTTGAATTGCAGGTTCTCAATCTGGTAGATGAGCAGGGCCTCCTGAATGTCGAAGATCACGGAGGTGTTGTCAAAGTCAAAGACCACGTACTTGCCCTGGTTGGCGTTCTCGTCAATCACGGCCTGGATGCGGGCGCGGGTAGCGGGGGCCCAGTTGCCGGTGATGAGCTGGGTGGCGTCGGGCTTGTAGTGGGAGCCGGTGTCGATGGCCGCAGTGTCGGTGGCCTTATCCCAGGTCAGGCCCACGTCCAGTGCGCTGGCGAAATCGCGTAGCTTGTAATAGTTGTTGCCGTTGTCAATATTGTATCCCTCGACAGCGGCCGCCTTACCGTCCACCGTGACCTTGGTGGAGGCGGGCACCAGAGAACTGGCTGCCAGCGCCGCGGGAATGCTCAGGCCCATGGTGAGGGCGAGCCCCAGAGCGATCAGTTTGGATGGCTTATGGGATTTCATTTCATGTTTCCTCCTCTTTTTCTTTCCTTGCGACCAGGAGTCCTCCGGCGCGGAGTCTCCAGTGGTCAGAGCCCCGACCCCGCAAGGTGTTTTGCATGATACCATGAGCATCTTCCAATTGCAACCATGCTCACATTATTCTGCCTTTTGCCCGATTTCAGCCACTCCATTTTGTTTAGATTGTATATATTTATTCCCCTATTTGTCACTATTTTTAGTGAGCATGCTCTACAAATGCGGTAAACTCCAATTATTTACCTCCCTTTTACAGCGCCATGGTGGCAGTTGGGCTCTGATCCGGCCTACACTGGACAGGAACCGTACCTCCCGCCCCGCAGAAAGGAGAACCCCCATGCTTCCCTGTCAGAGCCAATGTCCCTCCTACCACAGCGGCTGCCACAAGAGCTGCGCCTGCTGGAAGGCCTTTCAGGAGCGCCAGCGCCTCCAGCGCCAGGCAAAAAAGAAGTATCTCAAGTTCTACGGCGCGCTGTGCGCCCAATCCCTCCGCCAGCTCACTGCCGGACAGTCCCGCCGTCCGGCGTGGTGACTGCATGCCCGCGCGCTCCTGTCACGGCGGCGGCAAAGGCCCCTCTCCGCCGGACGGCGGGGAGGGGCCTTCTCTGCCTTGCTTTACTTGCGGCGCTTGCCGGTGTAGATGCACATGAGCATACAGAACACGGCGCCCCAAGCCCAGAATCTATGCTGTTTCATTGCCAGGCTCCTTTCCCTGGGCCCCGCGCCCGCCGGGCGCGGGCAGATAGGGCCGCATGCTGGCGGCGCTGATGGCCATGGTAGAGGCATTGTGCAGCAGGGCCGTGGTGGTCGGCGGCAGTATGCCGAAAATCCCCAGCGCCAGCAGGCTGGTGTTGATGGTCAAAATCGACCTGTAGTTGCGGTTAATGCGCTCCAGCATCCGCTGGGAGAGGCGGCGCAGGGCGGCCAGCTCCCGCAGATCGGAGGAGAGGAGGGTAATATCCGCCACCTCCCGGGCCAGGTCGGAGGCATCCCTCATGGCCACGGATACATCCGCGGCGGCCAGGGCGGGGGAGTCGTTGACCCCGTCGCCCACCATGATGAGCCTGCTGCCGCCCTCCTTGTAGCCCTCGATCAGGGAGGCCTTGTCGGCTGGGAGCACCTGGGCGCGGAACGTGTCGATGCCCAGCCGCTTACACACCGCCCGGGCGGCGGTCTCCTGGTCGCCGGTGAGCATGATCACCCGGCGCACCCCCAGCGCCCGCAGGGCGGCGATGGCCTCAGCGGCCTCGGGGCGGGGCGGATCGCTGATCAACAGCACGCCGGCCAGCCTGCCGCCGATGGCCAGATAGAGCACCGAACGGCCGCGGGCGGCCGCGGCGATCCGCCCGGCCTGTTCGTCGGTACAGGCAACGCCCTCGTCCTCGAAGATGAAGTGGCGGCTGCCGATGAGGGCCCGCTCCCCCTCCAGGGTGGTGGCCACGCCGTGGGCCACCACATACTCCACCTCGGCGTGGCGCTCCTCGTGGTTGAGGCCCCGCTCCTCGGCGGCGCGGGTGACGGCCCGGGCCATGCTGTGGGGGAAGTGCTCCTCGATGCAGGCCGCGCACCGCAGCAGCTCGTCCTCCCCCCGGCCGGTGAAGTCCAGAACCTCCTCCACCCGGGGGCAGGCGGCGGTGAGGGTGCCGGTTTTGTCGAATACGATGGTATCCGCCTCGGCAAAGGCCTCCAGGTATTTGCCGCCCTTGACCATAATACGGCGGGCGGAGGCCTCCCGCATGGCGGAGATGATGGAGATGGGGGTGGACAGCTTGATGGCGCAGGAGTAGTCCACCATCAGTACGGACAGGGCCCGGGTCACATTCCGGGTCAGCAGGCCCACCGCCAGGGCCCCGGCAAAGCTGAAGGGCACGATGGCGTCGGCCAGCCGCTCGGCCCGGCTCTGGGCTCCGGCCTTCAGCGCCTCGGAATTCTCAATGAGGCCCACGATCTGCTGAATCCGGCTCTCGCCGGCCAGGGCCGCGGCCTGGATGACCAGACTGCCCTCCTCCAGCACGGTGCCGGCGTAGACGGTGGAGCCCTGGCGCTTGTGGACGGGGAGGGGCTCGCCGGTCATGGACGCCTCATTCACCATGGCGTCGCCGTCTGTGACAGTGCCGTCCACCGGGATCAGGGCGCCGGAGCGCACCCGGATACGCTCCCCCAGAGCCAGGCGGCCCATGGGGATGGATTCCTCGGAGCCGTCCTCCGCCCCCCGCCACACGGTGTCCACGTGGATGGCCAAGCTCTGGGTCAGGGTGGTCTGGGTGCGCTTGCGGGTGTAGTCCTCCAGTAGGGCGGACAGGCCCAGCAGGAACATGACCGAGCCGGCGGTGGACCACTCCCGCCGGGCGATGGCTCCGGCGATGGAGGCCGCATCCAGCACGGCCACGTCCAGCCGCCCCCCGCCCAGGCTTCTCAGGCCCTCCCGCCAGTAGCCCGCCGCGTTCCACAGAGTCACGGCGCAGCGGACAGGGAAGGGAAGAAACCACTTTTTCAGGAAATGGCGGGCGGCCATGGAAAGGAGCCGGCCCAGAAACTGGCTGTCCACCTGGCGGAGCTGGTCATCGTCGGCGGCGGTCCCCACCGGCAGGGCGTCCCGCCGGAGCCCCCGGAGTACTGCCAGGGCCTCCGCCCGGCCCTCCCCCTCGTAGCACACCAGCACGCTGCCATTGAGCGCACAGGTGACGGCCTCCCGCACGCCCGGACGGCCCAGGAGCAGGGCGGCAATGCCGTAGCCCTGCTCCTGGGTAAACGCATCCGGGCCGAAGCGCACCCGAAGGCGGCCGGGCTCGTCGTATGCGATGCGATATCTCATGGCTGCGTTACGCCTCTTCGGCGGTCTCCTGGGCCGCCTTCTGCTTGGCCTCCGCACACAGATCCTGAGCGTCCTCCTTCATGTTCTGGAGGGTCACCCTGGCGTCCTGCTGGAGCTTCATGCCCTTGGCCATGCCGGCCACGCAGAGCTCACGGGTCTTGGGGGACTTGGCAACCTTGGCTCCCACCAGGGCGGCGGCCACGCCGCCGGCAAAGCAGAGGACCTTCGGATTCTGATACCACTTCATGATTGGAAAACTTCCTTTCTCTGTCTGTCTGGAACATGGATGGGCTCAAAACAGTGGCGGGGCAGCTCGGAGACTGCCGCGCAGGCGGCCTTCCACGCCTCCTCATAGGACAGCTCCATCCGGTTTTGCAGCGTCTCGGCCAGTTTGTCCGTCTGGCTGGCCAGCACCCGGGCCCACCGGCAGCCGTCGTCGGTCAGGTGTACCTTGCCGTACCGCTCCTTGGTCACCAGGCGCTTGTCTGTCAGAATGGACATCATGCTGGTGACGGAGGCGCGGGACACGTCCAGGGTCTGGGCGATATCCTTGGAGGACACCTCCAGCCGGGCCTGCGAGAGGTGGTAGATGGTCAAAAGATAGCGTACGTTGGTATTGGTCAGCTCCATGTATGACTCCTTAACTAAGGGGCGCCAGCCGCGCCCCGGCGTGTCGGCGGTTGCTTCTCAGGGTGGCACAGCCCGGACGAGGCGCAGTGGCCGCACCCTCCGCCGCAGGAGCCCCCGCAGGAGCAGGAGCTCTTGCCATGGCGGCGGTTGTAAATGCCCTTTCCCACAATGGCCACAAACACGGCCAAAATGATCAGGCCAATGATAATTGTTGGTGCATTCATAGGCGCTCCTTACTTGGCCGCGGCGGCGACGGCGGAAATGGAAAGGGTGTTCTCGTCGTACTTGTTTCTGCGGACAAGGAGGTAGACCAAGCCAACGAGGGCGGCGGCGGCGGCGATGGTGCCGATGCCGAAGGAGACCTCGCCGGTGATAAGCCCGCCGAGCTGGTAGACGATGAGGGAGACCACATAGGCAAAGCCGCACATATAGCCGATGGCGCCCAGGGTCCACCTGGCGTTGTTCATTTCCCGCTTGATGGCGCCCATAGCCGCAAAGCAGGGGGCGCACAGCAGGTTGAAGATCATAAAGCTGTAAGCGCTCAGGGCGGTGAAGTGGGTGCCCACGGCGGCCAGCAGGCCGGGGTCCTCCTCCGTCAGATCGGCGCCCAGACCGAAGAGCACGCCGAAGGTGGACACCACGTTCTCCTTGGCGATGAGGCCGGTAACGGTGGCCACGGTGGCCTGCCAGGTGCCGAAGCCCAGGGGCCGGAAAATGAAGCACACCGCGCCGCCGATGGCCGCCAGCAGGGAGGTGTTGTTGTCCTCCACCATACCGAAGCCCGCCTCGGTAAAGCCGAAGCCCTGGAGGAACCAGAGGATGATGGAGGAGGCCAGGATGATGGTGCCGGCCCGCTTGATGAAGGACCAGCCGCGCTCCCAAGTGGCCCGCAGGACGTTGCCCACAGAGGGCACGTGGTAGGCGGGCAGCTCCATAACGAAGGGGGCGGGGTCGCCTGCAAACGCCTTGGTCTTTTTCAGGATGATGCCGGAAAGGATGATGGCCGCCACGCCGATGAAGTAGGCGGACACCGCCACCAGGCCGCTACCGCCGAACAGGGCGCCGGCGAACAGGCCGATGATGGGCATCTTGGCCCCGCAGGGCACGAAGCAGGTGGTCATGACCGTCATCCGGCGGTCGCGCTCGTTCTCAATGGTACGGGAGGCCATGACGCCGGGCACGCCGCAGCCGGAGCCGATGAGCATGGGGATAAAGCTCTTGCCGCTCAGGCCGAACTTGCGGAAGATACGGTCCATGATGAACGCCACGCGGGCCATGTAGCCCACATCCTCCAGGATGGACAGCATCAGGAACAGCACCAGCATCTGGGGCACGAAGCCCAGCACCGCGCCCACGCCGGCAATGATGCCCTCCACAATCAGCCCCTGCAGCCAGGGGGCGGTGCCGATGCCCTCCAGCCAGCCGCTTACCGCCGGCGGCACAATCTCGCCGAACAGCACGTCGTTGGTCCAACCGGTCACCCAGTCGCCCACCGTGCCGATGGCCACATAGTACACCGCAAACATGACCACCGCGAAAATCGGCAGGGCCAGAATCCGGTTGGTCACAATCCGGTCAATCTTGTCAGAGGTGGTCAGGCTGTGGGCCGCCGCCTTCTTCTTCACGGCCTTGTTCACAACCCCGTTGATGTACGCGTACCGCTGGTTGGTGATGATGCTCTCCGCGTCGTCGTCCAGCTCCTTCTCGCAGTCGGCGATGTGGGCCTCCAGGTGGGCCTTCAGCTCACCCGTCAGATTCAACTGGGCCATCACCTTGTCGTCCCGCTCAAACACCTTGATGGCGTACCAACGCAGGTAGCGGTCGTCCACCAGCCCCGCGATGGACTCCTCGATGTGGGCGATGGCGTGCTCCACGCTGCCCGTGAACACGTGGGGCAGCTCACCCGCCCGGTGGGACTTGGCCAGCGCCACGGCCTTCTCCGCCGCGGCCATACCGCCCTCGCCCTTCAGCGCGCTCATGCTCACCACCTCGCACCCCAGGGCCTCCCCCAGCCTGCCGAGGTCGATCGTGTCCCCGCTCTTCCGCACCAGGTCGATCATGTTGACCGCAACCACCACCGGAATCCCCAGCTCGATGAGCTGCGTCGTCAGGTACAGGTTGCGCTCGATGTTCGTGCCGTCCACGATGTTCAGAATCGCGTCCGGCTTCTCACCCACCAGATAGCTCCGCGCCACCACTTCCTCCAGCGTGTACGGAGACAGCGAGTAGATGCCGGGCAGATCCTGAATGACCACCTCCTTGTGGCCCTTCAGCTTGCCCTCTTTTTTCTCCACTGTTACGCCGGGCCAGTTGCCCACGTACTGGTTTGAACCGGTCAGGGCGTTGAACAGCGTCGTCTTGCCGCAGTTCGGGTTCCCCGCCAGCGCGATCTTAAGCTCCATAATCTCTCAGTCCCTTCCTTTTCCGTGAGTTTGATATAACTAATTCACAGATGCAGTACCGCTCCGCTGTGCCGCCTTTGGCGGCGCGGCCGTATCCGGGGAAGCGCTCCCCCTAGGCGATTTCGATCATCTCCGCATCGGCCTTGCGCACGCTCAGCTCATAGCCGCGCACGTTCAGCTCCATGGGGTCGCCCAGAGGGGCGACCTTGCGCACGTGCAGCGCCACGCCCTTGGTGATCCCCATGTCCATGATCCGGCGCTTGACCGCCCCCTCACCGTGGAGCTTGACCACCGTGACAGTGTCTCCTACCTTTGCATCCCGCAGTGTCTTCATGTTCTGTCTCCTCTCCTCAGATCATAACCCGGTTGGCCATAGTCCTGTCCAGAGCAATGCGGCTGTCCTTGACCTGCACAATCAAGTTGCCGCCCAGCTCGCTGACCACCGTAACCGTTCCGTCCACCACAAATCCAAGCTCGGCCAGGTGCTGGCGGATCTCATCCTTCCCGGTAATCTTCCGAATGGTCACCGTCTCGCCCTGCTTTGCCAGCGTCAGAGGCATCATCGTGGCTTCTCTCCCTTACAGGTTAACTCTTGCTAACCAATTTTCTTTTATCAGGCGGTTAGCTAATGCTAACCGCCTAGAACAAATTGAGTTTACACCCGCTAACTCAATTTGTCAATAGTCTTCTGCATATTTTTCCCTCTGCACAAAATTGCCCCGGTGCGCAGAGCCGCACCGGGGCAATTTTTCGGTTCTATCCCGCGAAAAAGCGCAGCACCACCGCCGCCAGCAGCACAACCACCGCGCCAGTGGCCGCCAGATCCACGGTCAGCGCCAGCGTGCGCCGCCGCCGGACCGGCCGGGGCCGGCCGGGCACCTCCTCCCGCGGGGCATACTCCTCCGGGTGGGCGGCCTGCCGGTAGGCGGTGAAATCCACCACCTTCCCGCCCGCAGGCATCACCGGGCGGCGGGGCCGGGGGACAAAGGCATAGCAGACCGTCTCCTGCCCGCCGCTGGCCCTGCGGCCCGCGGCTTCTCCGCAGACAGTGAGTCGTTTGGCATCCAGACTGTAATAGATGGTCTCCATGTCGTTCCCTCCTGCATCGGTTTTCCAGTTGACAAACCGATTTTACTCCATGCTCTGTCCCATAGACCGGACCGGGCCGGCCCGGTCCCGCGCTCTGTCTGTATAGACGGGCTGGGTCGAAAAAAAGACCCAATGGGTTAAATAGAACTTTCGTTCGATTTAAGTATACAACATTTGTTCGATTTTTGCAAGCCCCATTTATGTACGGCAGCACAAAAAACGGGACAGCCCGCCAGGGCCGTCCCGTTTTTGGGAGGTTATACTATACAGATACCGATTTCTGCGCAAGATATAACTGTGCGTATTCTCCGCCCTTGGCCATAAGCTCCTCATGGGTCCCCTCCTCCTGAATGCCGTTGCCGTCAATGACGAGAATACGGCTGGCAGAGCGGATGGTGGACAGGCGGTGGGCGATGATGAGGGTGGTGCGGCCCTTTGCCAGCTCGTCAAAGGCGGACTGGATGCGGGCCTCAGTGACCGAGTCCAGGGCGGAGGTGGCCTCATCCAGAATAAGGACGGGCGGATCTTTCAGGAAAATGCGGGCAATGGACACCCGCTGCTTCTGGCCGCCGGAGAGCATGGCGCCCCGCTCGCCCACCTGGGTCTGGAAGCCGTCGGGCATGTCCAGGATGTCGTCGTAGATCTCCGCCCGCTTGGCGGCCTCCACGATCTCGGCCTCGGTGGCGTCAGGCCGGCCGTAGCGGATGTTGTCGTAGATGGTGCCGGCAAAGAGAAAGACATCCTGCTGGACGATCCCGATATTGGCCCGCAGGGAGTGCTGGGTGAGGGTGCGCACGTCCTTTCCGTCCACCAGCACCCGGCCCTCGGTGACATCGTAGAACCGGGGGATGAGCTGGCACAGGGTGGACTTGCCGCCGCCGGAGGGGCCCACCACCGCCACAGTCTCGCCGGGCCGGACGTGGAGGGTGACGTGCTCCAGCACCGGCGGATCGGAGGGCTCATACCGGAAGGTCACGTCCTCCACCCGGATGTCCCCCTTCACGTCGGTGAGCTCCTGGGCGTCCGGCTCGTCCTGGATGTCGGGCTCCACCCGCATCAGGGCCACAAACCGCTTGAAGCCCGCCATGCCCTGCATAAACTGCTCCACGAAGGCGGAGAGCTTGCGGATGGGGGTGATGAAGGTGGAGATGTAGAGGAAGAAGGTGGTCAAGTCGATGAGATCCATCCGCCCCCGCATGAGCAGGAATCCGCCGAAGGCGATGACAACCACGGACAGGATGCCCATGAAGAACTCCATACCCGACTGATAGAAGGCCATGGCCCGGTAGTAGCCCCGCTTGGCCCCCCGGAACTGGTCGTTGGCCTGGTCGAATTTGGCGCTCTCCGCCGCCTCGTTGGCGAAGGCCTTGGCGGTACGCATGCCGGAGATGGAGGACTCAACCTCCCCGTTAATGCCCGCCAGCTTGGCCTTCACCTCAGTGGAGGCTCGCATCATCCGCTTGCGGCACAGGGTGGTGAACAGGATGAACAGGGGGATTACCGCAAATACGATCAGGGCCAGCTCCCACCGGATGGTGAGCATGACGCAGAAGGCCCCCAGGATGGTGATGGAGGAGATGAACAGATCCTCCGGGCCGTGGTGGGCCAGCTCGGTGATCTCAAACAGGTCGCCGGTGACCCGGCTCATGAGCTGGCCGGTGCGGTTTTTGTCATAGAAGGAAAAGGACAGATCCTGCATGTGGGAGAACAGATCCCGCCGTATGTCGGCCTCCATCCGTACCCCCAGCAGATGCCCCCAGTAGGTGATGATATAGTAAAAGCACCCCTTGAGCACGTAAGCCCCGGCCAGCACCGCCATTACCACGAAAAACGCCGTGAACATCTGTCCGGGCAGCAGCGTCTGCATGGAAAAGCGGGAGACGATGGGGAAGGCCAGGTCCACCAGGCAGATGCACAGGGCACACACCATATCCAGTGCAAACAGCTTCCAGTGGGGCCGGTAATAAGAGGCGAATATCCTCAGATATCCGTCCGTTTTCCACCTCTTTTGCTTCATTTGACGACTCCTCTCTGCAGGTCGATTGTCATATCCGGTCGAGCCGTGCGCCGCGCCGCCGGCATGGCCCTCTTATTTTAATGATATCCCGCCCCAATGTCAACTGAGCTTCCTCCTCCGCCTTGCAAAGAAGGGCTAGGCCGCTTATAATAGAACCACCAGAAATAAGGGGGAAGAACGATGGGTACACCACACAATGAGGCCGCCCAGGGGGCGTTTGCAAAGACCGTACTGATGCCCGGAGACCCACTGCGGGCCAAATTCATCGCGGAGCATTTTCTCGACGGCGCCAAACTGGTCAACAATGTCCGGGGCGTACAGGGCTATACCGGTACCTACCGGGACACGCCTGTGTCCGTCATGGCCTCAGGCATGGGCATGCCCTCCATGGGCATCTACTCTTACGAGCTGTTTCACACCTACGACGTGGACAACATCATCCGCGTGGGCAGCGTGGGCTCGATCTCTCCCCGGCTGAAGCTGCGGGATGTGGTGCTCGGCCAGGCCGCCTGCACCGACTCCAACTACCCCAGGCAGTACGGGCTGGACGGCACCTTCTCTCCCATCGCGGACTTTACGCTGCTGGAGAGCGCCGTGTCGGCGGCCCACCGCCTGGGCGTGGAGACCGCCGTGGGCAACCTGCTCAGCTCCGATGTCTTTTACCGCCGGACGGAGGATACTCTGGCCTGGGGCCGGCTGGGCGTGCTGGCCGTAGAGATGGAGAGCGCGGCCCTTTACTGCAACGCGGCGGAGGCCGGCAAGCGGGCTCTGGCCGTCTGCACCGTTTCGGACAACCTGCTGACCGGCGAGGCCCTCTCCACCACCGAGCGCCAGACCTCCTTCACCCAGATGATCACCCTCGCCCTGGAGGTGGCCGTGGACATGGCCGCCCGGCGCGCGTGAACGGGCGTGGAAAGAGCCGCCCATCGGGGCGGCTCTTTCCACGCAAAACAATAAGGGGGACATGACCTCTGTGGGTCATGTCCCCCGCTAATCTGGTGGACGATACAGGACTTGAATTGTAATCTAACTATTTTCGTGAGTAAATAGCCGTAAAATGGAGCTTATTCTCTAGCCTTTAATCTTGGAAGATTCAATAGTTGTAAAGGGTAGTAAAGTTCGAGATATCGTCTAAAGGGTATTTTGAAGGGTCAAAAACTGTGGGCCCACACCACCCCCGCCGCCTTTGGTGTACGCTGCACCAGGGGCGGCATTTTACGTTCACCAGTGATTTTCCGCTGATACAGGCTGTCCACAAAGTTCACAAGGGGGCCAGGAGGGCGCAATTTTGCGCTCTCCTCCGAGCGGACGAAAACCCGTTTTCAGATTTCAACCCCTGATTGCAAAAGGTTCAAAAGCACGAAGTCGCTCATACCTACCGTCGTGAAATGCGACACAAGGGGGCGGTGAAACGCCGCACCCCACCAGCTATTCTCCCTCTGTGGCCTCACCACGAGCGGCGTTGTCCCGCTCCATAGTCTCGTCTATGGCCCGCCCTATAAACCCGTTCACAGATTCACCACGGGCCTCTGCGTGGGCTTTGATGATATCTTTCTGGCCTTTTTCCACGCGCACCTTTATTTCATCATAGTTTTCCTTCATGTATTTGCTGACGGCCCTTTGCTGGGCTTTCGATGCTGGCATGCTTTTCCCTCCTTCCTGGGGTGCCGCCAAAAATGGCGACATCTCCTCCATTATGGCTCAATTATACCACGTTTGTCTATTGGGTACAATATACATGTTGCACATATATTGGGTACGATATTTGGCACCTCTGTCTATTGATATATCGGGGACGATATAGTATAATTCATAATGTCAAGAGGGAAAGGGCCCCGGGAGCCCGCCACGCCGTTGAAATAGACGAAACCGCCGCAGTACCGGGCCAACACCTCAGACACGAACCTTGACAACCGAATATCCGACACCGTATAATCAGGACAAGGGGTGATAAAGATGGTAGACAAGGAACTGCTGGAGGCCATCGGTCAGATGATGGACGAAAAGCTCGACCGGAAATTGCAGCCGATCGTTGACCGCTTGGATAAGCTGGAGGAATCTAGCGAGGAAGTCCGTAGCGGAGTAAACGCCCTCCTGGAATGGGCGGAAGAGTGTGGGAACGTAATTAAGTTCCCTCTCCCGAAAGTAAAGTAAGCACACAAATACAGCCAGACGGTGCCGGATATTCGGTGCCGTCTGTTTTTGTCCCTGTGAGCCCGCTGGAAATGATGGAAACAATGGAAATGATGCGGCATAAATTCCATCACTTCCATCATTTCCACAGGATGCGCAGAATAAAAAGTAAGGGAGACAGCGAAACGCAGGGGCGTTTTTACGACAATAGCCGAGGGATTACTCCCCCGGCTGTTTTTCTGCCCTCTAAGACGGAATAAACTGGGGTTACTCCCCGGACTCTCTCTTGTCCCGCTCCATCCGCTGATCTACCGCATTTATAATATATTGATTCATACTTTCGCCAGCGGCGGAGGCCGCTTCCTTTATATCGTCCTTCTTGCCTTTAGGCATGGCAACAGATACACGGTCAAGGTTTGCTGCGTCCCACTTCTTGGCACTCTTTTTTTGCGCCTCTGTATATTTCCGGGGTTCTGGCATATTTGCACACCTCCTCCATTGTTATTAAGTATACCACAAAACACAATACTTAACAAGCAGATAAATTGACAAAAATCTACTTAATAAGTTGTGCATTATTCCATCTTGCATATCTACTTAATAAGTAGTAAAATATAATCAAGCAAGGGGGACACCCCGGCGAAGGTGGACGATAGCATCAAGACCACCACATAAGAGCGGGACGGGATATGGTAAGTCACCCCCGGGAGGGTGCACATAAAGCCCACCGCCGCCGGAGCGGCCCCCAATAACTACAGGAGGTCAACACCATGAGCGCCAACGAACTGGAAATGAAGATCCGGGAGCTGCGCCAGCTCCAGCAGTTGATTGAGGAGGCCCAGGCAGAGGCCGAGGGCATCCGGGATGTTATCAAGGCCCACATGGGCGACACTGAGGAGTTAAGGGCCGGGGAGTATAAAATCACCTGGAAGCCCGTCACGTCCTCCAGGCTGGACGCTGTGGCTCTGAGAGCGGCCTTGCCGGAGGTGGCGGCCCGCTTCACTCGCACCAGCACCGCCCGCCGCTTCTGCGTGGCATGAGAAAGGCCCCCATATCCCAGCCGACCAAAGCAAGAGGATATAGGAGCCGATAACCACCCCGGAGGGGGTCAAGGGCATTGTACCACGGCCCCCTCCAGATTTCAAGATGGAGGAGATACCAATGGAGACGGAACGGAAAACGGTGGGAACAATTCCCGCCCCGGTCAGCACAGAAGCCCGAGAGCTTGCTTTCGTGCTTGCCCGGAATGATGCCGATTTTACGCGCGCTATGCTTATGAGGGCGCTGGCGCTTGAAAAGGCAATCTATGGGCAGAGGAGGGCCAGAGCATGACCATTGAGGAGAAATACCCCAACTTTGCACAGCTCACCGCCCTGCTGAACCAGCGGAAGCGTCCCCGGAAAACGCTTGATTCCGTGATTGCCTGTCTTTTGGTAAGGAAGTCGGAAGGGGGCGAGCGGAAATGATTCGTTTCCCCACCACGCCGGAAGCGTTTATTTCCGACCAGGAGCAGCTTTTGGGCCGGAAGCTGGCAGAGAACGAGCGGGAGGTCATAGCCGCCTTGGTGAAGGTATTCAACCTTTTCTATGAGGGCGGATTAAAGCAAGACCACGCTGTTTTAAATAGATGCCTGGACAAGCCGGATGAATTTATGTCCCGCCATAAAGATGATTCGTTCATACACCAATTTGCCAAAGCGTGCCGTTTTTGGATGATTGAAGCATGGGAACAGGGAGCAGAAAGGAGCGTTTCAAAATGACTGAAATTATAACCGCGCTGTACCACGCCGCCAGCAGTGAGGAGCCGGACACGATGGACGGCCCCAGCCTGTGCGACTACTACCAGCGCAGGGAGGAGGCCAACCAGGCCAGACGCGCCCTTGTGGACACTGTGGGCGACGAGGTGGACGTGGACAGCTACGGGGTAGCTATGGAGTGCCAGGGGTTTATAAATGGCTTTTCTATCGCGCTGGACATGCTTAAATAAATAAAAAGGGGGACGGATTACCGTCTCCCTTTTTAGACAAGCCAACTCAAGAAGTGAATAGCCGTTTTTCGGCTTGTTTGTATTATATCGCTGCTGATGTATTCTGTCAACAAGGGGTAACGGTTGGGGCTCCAATTCTGATTGCATACCCCCCAGGGTATGCTTTTTCTGGTCAATCACTAATTGTAATCACAATTTTTCTTTAAAATACAGTCTGTAATATATATTAAACATTCTTTCTTTTTTGGGGGGTAATCATTGTGGGGAGAATACAGCACAGTGTTTCCACAATAGAAAAAGTGGAATCGAACTTGAAAAACACCCCCCCACCTCCAGTTAAAGAGGCAGGGGGGGATTAAACTTCTATCGGACGCGCTGCGCTTCAATCAGCCAATGCGCTTGTTGTAGTTCCACCACGTCGGAAATGGATACGTTGTAAAAGGCGGTTGATTGTCCCATCTCGTCCAGGCTCCAAAAGGACAGCGGGCGCTGTTGGAGGTCGAATCCATGTTGAAAGCATGCGCCGCCTGGGCAGAAGGTCATACGGTTATGCTGGACGTGTGCAATTGCCTCGCTGGCCGCCTCCCGAAAGCTAGAGTAGTTATAGGCTTTAAATGCTCTCTCTGGGATGGCGATTAACAATGTATCTTGGCTCCCCTGCTTCACCAACGGCTTAAAGCATATATTTTTACCATCCTGGGGCTGCTGGGTGCCAAGCTGTGCTGTGCCATCTGAAATATGCTTTATCGCCTGCTCTAGAAACTCCCCAGCCTTTTGGGCGACCTTTTGCTCGGATACGTGATCAATAGCCGTTTGAAGTTCGGGTGTAATCTTCCATACCATGTAAATCAGGCCTCCCCTCGCATCGTGCGCCGCCGCCGGGTACATTCATGGCAGTAAACGACCGTATTCTCCAGGTCGTTGTGACCATCAGACAGTAGGCCAACAATATCCACTTGATGCACCTCATTGCAATCCGGGCAAAGTGTATAGACGTTTGTATTTGTCAGCTCATAAAATTTCTTTCCGCATTTTACCAAAAACATAATTTTTCACTCCTTGATTTTTTTATAGATTGCGGTATAATAAAAATATGCTTTCTGCTATCCGCTTGTATCACTGTCTGTATGTGATGCAGGCGGTTCCTTTTTTCTGTAGAGCGCTATCCAGTCCTCAAGGCGCTGCGTCACCAGCCAGCCGGAGCGGTTACGCCTATGGAACACGGTGGGCGCTCCATCCTGAAACCGCTCCGCGTCCCGGACGGCCTGGGCCATAGCCTCCGGCACATTCAGCCGCTCGTTGCGCTTGCACTCAATATGTATGTGGGGTAGCCCCACAAGGTCGGGTGTGGCCCCGTAGCTCACCGCCTGCCCTGGCTGCACGTCGTAGCCGTACCCCTGGAGGAGCCGGGCAAGCTCCAGCTCACCCGCCCGGCCCTTGCGCTGAGATTTAGATCCCATCAGCTTCTACCCCTGGTTCATGTACTTCAACGCCAATGATTTTCCCGCGCTTGGATCTCTGTATGGTAATGGGCTTACCATCATAAGCTGCACACAGCAGTTTATCCAACAACTCCCATTCATGCTTGTCCATATAATTCTCATTCTCCTTCCATTTGCTTCAGTTCCTGGTTGACCGTTTTTGCTGTGCGTATGTTTCGTCAACTTAGACCACCTTTGTAGTCGGCTATCATGCAAACCATAAATCAATCTTCCCTGCGGTACATGAATTTCCCCGTATTCTGTTAGGGGTATATTTTATGTACTTCGTGTACTTCGTGCACTCAGTCCATGCTGGTACATAAAGTACATAAAAACATAGCCTAACAAAACCATGTACCTGCATAATAAAATTCATGTACCAGCTAGACGATGATTTGCTCCGGCTCTACTGAATCAATTCGCTGAACCATAAATCCATTTCCTTTCGCGCCATTCTTTTTCACCTGGATTCCGGTTCTAAGAAAATACCCATCATCAGATAGTCTTTCTTTAATTGCGTCTAGCGCTCGTTTCGGCTGTTGGCCTCCGAAAATTAAATCCCCGTGTAGATTTTTAAATTCCTCGTAGGAAAATCGTGTGGGAACAAATTGATTTGCAGACGATTCCAAAGCCTCTATAAGTGCATTGTTTGAGGCCGAGTGCTCTTTATCTCCCTGTATGATCTCCCACGGAGTAGACCGCCGCCGCGCCGCTGCCTCCAAAGTCTGCTTTGTGATTTCTGAGAATCCATCCCAAACCACTCCACCATCATCAATCCTATACCGGATAGACTTGCCATAGGCGGCATAGTTGGTCTTGGTATGTACCATCACTCGGCAATCTTCATCTACATCATCAAAGATTACCCGGAAAGCGGAACGGGAAGCGTTGATAAAATCACTAGAACCCGTGGCGGCGTTATTGGCGTTATCGCCTTGAGCCCGCTTGTTGACGTGAGAAACAAGAATCATAGAACATTGGCATTTCTTTGCCAGGTGGGACAACTTTTGGAATACTGGCCGCAAGGCGTTTACTCGGTTGATATCCACCCCCGCCCCAAGAAAGGCGTGCCAGGGGTCTACAATGACCAGGGCCGGGGAATAGGTTTTAATCGTGGCCTCAAATTCATCGTATTCATCGGAAAAGCTCATCCCAAGAGAATCAGAACAATCCAGAATCATGACTCTATCTAAGTCAGCTCCAGACCGCGCAAGCCTTTTCCGCAAGATCTCCCCGCTGTCCTCGGCGGAGATCATTAGAACATTTTGCCCCCTCCCGTCAAATTCGTCGCCGGGCAATGCTTTCCCAGTACTTACCGCTGCCGCAATCCCGCAGCATAGGATTGTTTTGCCTGTTCCACCGTCCGCCATCATTACGCTATAGTCTCCAATGGGAAGGTATGGATACCATAAAAACTGCGTATTGTCCTCCCCAAATGCAGACGCGGGCTTTGCGCTTCTGGCTAAAGTGGGCGGCTCCCATTGTGGCGTTGTGCTGATAAGCTGCGCAATCATGTCGCATGATTTCTCCGGCCCAAACTGTGCTATAAGGTCGGATATGTCCCCTTTCTCCGGCGCCTTCGGCCATACCTGGGACAAGTCCAGCACCTGCACACTGGAGGCCACACCATGGAGGGCGGCGGCGGTTTCCTGGGCATAGTCCTTGCCTATTTTGTCGTTGTCCTGGAAGATGCAGACAGGGAGGCCCTTTAGCTGCTCGGTGTACTCCGGCCTCCATTTCCCATGTCCCGCTCCATCCTCTCCGCTGGCGGCATTATACCCCAGTTTGTGGAGGTTGTCGCAATCCTTTTCCCCCTCGGCCACAAAGACAGCTCCGGCCAGTTCTCCGGCTATGTAGAGGGAATGAGGGGCGGTTCCCCGGCCTTTCTGCCATGTGCCGCCCTCCATGTGGAACCAGCACCCATATTTTGAACCGTCACCCCGGCGATACATGACCTTTTTGACCTGTCCGCCTGGGTATATATGCTCCCGCTCGGCCTGTCCATAGTCCTGTCTCCTGGGCGGCTCCTGGATATTAAATTCTTTTTTCATCCACTCCACCGCTTCAACATTTGATATGCTAAGATACTTCGATATAAGGTCAACAGCGTCCCCATGCTCACCGCAGCCGAAACACTTCCAGCCATCGGCGTACACCTGCAAACTGGGGTTTTTGTCCCCGGCATGGAGAAAGCACCGCGCCTTGTCTTGTCTGTTCAGCTCCAGCCCCAGGCGGCGGGCTACTGTGCGGCAATCTTCCCGCTTTAGCTCTTTGAAGTCGACCGCCACACATCACACCCCCGCCCGGTCTATTGCTTCCGCCGCCCTGTGGCGCACGCAGGCGGCCCGTTCGTGCTCGGTGGCGGGTATGGCGTTATCCGCCAGAATGGGCCTCCCTTCACGCCGCTCCCGCTCGATCATCAGGCGCACCGTGCGCCCGTCCAGGCCCGTCAACTTCTCCAGCTCCCTGCGGGGTATCGCGTTCTCGCGCCCGTGGCTGAGAAGATCCGCAACTTTCCGTTGACCACCGGGGCCGTTAGGGGTAAACTGAGGTTTGGAAGTGGTGTCCGCCTGCATAGCCGACCCCGTTTCCACTGCCCGTCCTAGTGCGCCAACACTGGGGCGGGTTTTATTTTCCCTGTTCATACTGTGCTCACCTCCGTCTGCTTCTTTACCCACTCCCGAAGCCCGTCCACACTGACCAGAGTTCGATTACCCAACTTGAAGGCGGGGAATCCGTCTTGATGTATGTACTGGTAAATCGTGGGCTTTGATACTCCCAGTAGCCTCGCTGCCTCTGGAGCAGAGACGGCCAGGGGTTCCAGCTTGTCCATTATTGTGCCTCCTCATTCTGAACGGCCTTCTGGGCCTTTCGCTCCCAGTACCGAAGATTATTGGCCCTAACCTTATCCTTGTTTTTCCGTCGCCATTCTCGCTGATAGGCTCGGCGCAATTCCAACGCCTTCTCCTCCAACTGCTTTTCACCCATGTTTTCGTTCTCCTTTCTCTTGACAATTTTGCATCTCTAGTGATATGCTTATGATACAAGTATGACAAATGATAAGAGAAAAGTCAATATCCGCAGATTAACATTCTTCTATTGTATATTATTAGAGAATTTGTTGGAGGGAATTGGTTATGAATAGAGCGAAAAAGGATGCTCCGCCGCGTTTTCCGGAGTTTCGGGAAGCTTTTCTTGAATTGATGGGGGACATGACGCTGGAGCAGTTTGCAAAAAAGCTCGGTATGTCTCGCGCTACTGTGGGATTCTATGCGGCTGGGCAAAGGATACCGGATGCACTTGGCTTGAAAAAAATTACAGAAACGTGCAATGTTTCGGCAGATTGGTTGCTAGGGATCTCAGATTATAAATATAAACAATTTGAGAGAATGACGGCTGCGGAATTAGGTTTATCCGAAAAAGCTATATTTGCTCTTACCAAAATAAAAGAAATGAATAATCATAGTAGCTCTATTGAATCGCTTAATTCTCTTCTCTCTATGGATAAATTTTATTCGCTTTTAGTCGATATATCACATTTGAAAAAAGCAATCGAAGATAACCTTAAGAAAAAAATCCCCGCGCCTTTTACAAATGAATCGAAGCAAGCAGAAATGATCAAAAGCAAGGCGGAGAATTTACTAAATCAAGGTGGCGGCTTGTATAAAGTAATAGATGAAACAGACTATCTTAAAATGAAAGAATACTATTTGCAAAGTGCCTTTTCAGAGATCGTTAATAAGGTCATTTTTGACAAAAATGAAACCTTAAAGCAACTGTTATCTTTAGAGCAGGGAATACGACTAGAGCCGTAATATTGAAAAAAACCGCCCCCGGTGCGACCAACACCAGGGACGGGCTATGAGGGGCAGTAAACTTGTGGGCCTACTGCTCCTCCATTCTATCACATGCAAAGGAGGAATTTCAATGGCAAGAAGGAGCAACACCAGAGCGGCCCAGGGGGCCGGGACAATCCGCCAGCGGAAGGATGGGCGCTGGGAAGCCCGATATACTGTAGGCCGTGATCCGGGCACCGGGAAGCAGGTGCAACGGTCGGTCTACGGAGCCACACAGCAGGAGGTGCGGAAGAAGCTGGCCCAACTCACCGCTGCGCTGGATGTCGGTACATACAAGGAGCCCTGTAAAATGACTGTGGGCCAATGGCTGGATATATGGGCGGCGGGCTACCTGGGCGGCGTGAAGCCCTCCACCGCTTTTCTCTATGGGGAGCAGATACGGCTACACATCAAGCCCGCCCTTGGCTCCGTGAAGCTGGAGGCGCTGAACGCTCACACCATCCAGGAGTTTTATAACAGTTTAGGGGCCGAGCGGGAGGGAAAGCGCAGCCTGTCCCCAAAGTCTATCAAGAATATCCACGGTGTGCTCCATAAGGCGCTCCAACAGGCCGTCAAGATTGGCTATCTCCGTTTCAACCCAGCCGACGCTTGCGAACTACCTCGGATCGAACATAAAGAAATAATCCCCCTAAGCGAAAAGCAGATTGCGGCCTTTCTCGCCGCCATAGAAGGACACCGGCATGAACTGCTTTATAAAGTGGCTCTATTTACCGGAATGAGAGAGGGTGAGCTCCTGGGGCTCATGTGGGATTGCGTTGACTTCGACCAGGGCACAATCACAATCAAGCGACAACTCCGCCGGGAACAGAAAAAGGGTGGACAATACTATATCACCACACCTAAAAACGGGAAAAGCCGCACCATCACCCCCGCCCCCTGGGTGATGAAGCTGCTGCGCACACAGCGGGCTAGGCAGGCCGAGCAGCGTTTAAAGGCGGGGCCACTATGGGAAAACACCGGGATGGTATTCACCAATGAAACCGGCGGCTATCTCTCATATCGCACCGCTTACGATTGCTTTAAGCGCATCGTCGCACAGATCGGAGCCCCTGCCACCCGGTTTCACGACCTCCGCCACACCTTCGCCGTAGCCTCTCTGCGGGCTGGGGATGATATAAAAACCGTCCAGGGCAATCTAGGCCACCACACAGCGGCCTTTACTCTGGACGTATACGGACATGTCACAGAGCAGATGAAGAAGGATAGCGCCCAGCGCATGGAGGGCTATATAAAGGAGGTTCTGAATCTGTAAAGGGTCAATCAAAGGGTATTTCTTGATTTTTGAGTAACAAAAAAGCCCCAGAGCACTTGCAACTCTAGGGCTTCTCTATGGTGGACGATACAGGACTTGAACCTGTGACCTCCCGCACGTCAAGCGGATGCTCTACCAGCTGAGCTAATCGTCCAGACAGCGTAGATTATTATATCCGTACAAGCTCTATTTGTCAATACTTTTTTTGATTTTCCCCTTTTCAAAGGGGAAACCGGCTGGTATACTCGGATCAAAGTGGATTGGAAAGGGGTGGCGGGCATGCTCTGCCGACGGGTCTCTCTGGATGAGCTCCATCCGGCGCTGGGCGGGGGCGCCCCGGAGACGGGGCTGGACATATACTGCCGGGGCCGCACCGGCCTGCTGGCCGACGACGGGGCGCGGTGGGCGGTGCTGATCCTCCCCGGCGGGGGATACGAGCGCATTGCCCCGGCGGAGGGAGAGCCGGTGGCCCTGGCCTTTCTGGCCGCAGGGATACAGGCCTTTGTGCTGTCCTACAGTGTGCTGCCCGCCCTCTGGCCCAGGCAATTCCTGGAGGGGGCGGCCGCTCTGGCCTGGATGCGGGCCAACGCCCCGGAGCTGGGCTTCCGGCCCGACCAGGTGGCAGTGTGCGGCTTTTCCGCCGGGGGACATCTGGCGGGCTGCCTGGCCGGCGGGTACGCCGAGCCCCTCCTGAACGAGCGGCTGGGGCTGACGCCGGAGCAGGTGCGGCCGGACGCGGCCATACTGGGCTATCCGGTGGTGCACGAGGCCCTCTATCTGGAACCCCTGGGCGGGGCGGAGGTGCTGCGGCCGGACCGCCGGGTGGGCCCGGGCCACCCGCCCGCCTTTCTCTGGGCCACGGTGGGGGACGCCACGGTGCCGGTGGAAAATACCCTGGACTATGCCCACGCCCTGCGGGCGCGGCAGGTGCCCTTTGAGCTGCACCTGTTTCAGGACGGGCCCCACGCCATGGGGCTGGCCGACCGGGAGAGCGCCCGGGACGAGGCCCACTATAACGCCCACGCAGCGGCCTGGCATCCGCTGTGCATAGACTGGCTGAAAGGAAGAGGATGATGGAGCAGAAGGTGGTCCTGATCACCGGCGGAAGCCGGGGCATCGGCGCGGCAACCGCCCGGCGCTTTGCCGCCGGGGGCTGTAAGGTGGTTATCAACTACCACCGTTCCCAGGCCCAGGCCGAGGCCCTGGCGGCGGAGATTGGGGGCTGGGCGGTGCAGGCAGACGTGGCCGATCCGGTCCAAGTGGGAAGAATGGTTGACAATGTGTTGGATAAATATTGTCAACTTGACATTCTGATATGCAATGCCGGCATTGCACAGCAGAAATTGTTTGGCGATTTGACCGATGACGACTGGCGGCGGATGTTTGCCGTCAACGTGGACGGCGTGTTTCACGCCGTCCGGGCCGCCCTGCCCCACTTCATCCACCGCAAGGCGGGGCGGATCGTCACCGTGTCCTCCATGTGGGGGCAGGTGGGCGGCTCCTGCGAGGTGGCCTATTCCGCCGCAAAGGCCGCAGTAATCGGCCTCACAAGGGCTTTGGCCAAGGAGCTGGGCCCCTCGGGCATCACGGTGAACTGCGTGTCTCCCGGGGTTATTTCCACGGAAATGAACGCCCATCTGGACCGGGAAGCCCTGGCCGCCCTGGCGGAGGAGACCCCCCTGGGGGCCATCGGCACCCCGGAGGACGTGGCGGAGGCTATCTGGTATCTCTCCTCCGACGCCGCCCGGTTTGTTACCGGCCAAGTGCTGGCCCCCAACGGCGGGCTGGTAATTTAAGTGTCCGTTTCACAATTTGTTCATATTTTACACAAGGGCGGTCTCTCACAGGCCGCCCTTGTGTATTTTGCTAGTTGACAATTTCAAGTGCACAGAATATAATTGTCAACAACTTCAAAGGAGGATACCACTATGAAAAAGACTCGCTTCCTGTCTCTTGCACTGACGGGTACTCTCTGCGTGTCCCTGCTGGCCGGCTGCGGCGGCAGCGGTGACGGCGGCGGGGCAGCCCAGACCCCCGACGCGGCCAACACCAGCACCGTCCAGGAGAACACCGGCTCCGCCTTCAAGCTGGGCGGCACCGGCCCTCTGACTGGCGACGCCGCCATCTATGGCCTGGCTGCCCAGCGCGGCGCCCAGATCGCCGTGGATGAAATCAAAGAGGCCGGCGGCGACATTCAGTTCGCGCTGAAGTACGAGGACGATGTGAACGTCCCCGAGACTGCGGTCAACGCCTACAACGCCCTGAAGGAGTGGGGCATGCAGATCTCCCTGGGCTCCGTCACCTCCCAGCCCGGCGTCAGCACCTCCGCCCTGGCCTTTGAGGACCGCATCTTTACCATGACCCCCTCCGGCAGCTCCCCCGATGTCATCAGCGGCAAGGACAACGTCTACCAGATGTGCTTCTCCGACCCCAACCAGGGCCTGGCCTCCGCCCAGTATATCACCGAGCAGGGCCTGGGTGAGAAGGTCTTTATCATCTGGAAAAATGACGATGTGTATTCCACCGGCATTAAGGAACAGTTTGTGAAGGAGGCCGAGACCCTGGGCCTGGAGGTGGTGGGCGACGCCACCTTTACCACCGACACCGCCACCGACTTCTCTGTTCAGCTCACCCAGGCCCAGCAGGCCGGGGCCGACCTGGTGTTCCTGCCCATCTATTATCAGCCCGCCTCCCTGATTCTGAGCCAGGCCGACGCCATGGGCTACACCCCCACCTTCTTCGGCGTGGACGGCATGGACGGCATCCTGACCATGGACGGCTTTGACGCCTCCCTAGCCGAGGGCGTCATGCTGCTGACCCCCTTCAACGCCGACGCCACCGACGAGGCCACCGTCAACTTCGTGACCAAGTACCAGGAGCTCTACGGCGAAACCCCCAACCAGTTTGCCGCCGACGCCTATGACTGCGTCTACGCCTACAAGATGGCCCTGGAGGCCGCCGGCTGCACCCCCGACATGAGCAATGAGGAGCTCTGCGACGCCCTGATTGCCACCTTCCCCACCATTACCCTGACCGGCCTGACTGGCGACGGCGCCGGCATCACCTGGGATGCCTCCGGCGAGGTATCCAAGAGCCCCAAGGGCATGGTTATCGAGAACGGCGCTTACGTGGGCATGGACTGATCGCCAGTCCCAGCGTTCACAAAACACGGTTCCGGGAGGGCTGTCGGCACGGCCGACAGCCCTCCCGCCAACTGCTTACACAGAACAAATGGATGATTGCGGCCGGGCAACGGCCCGCCATTGCCCGGCCGCAATCATCCATGACAGAGAGGTGTGTGTTATGGTCTTCCTCAACTACCTGATCAACGGGATCAGCCTGGGCAGCATCTACGCCATCATCGCCCTGGGGTACACCATGGTCTACGGCATCGCCAAGATGCTCAACTTCGCCCACGGCGATGTCATCATGGTGGGCGCGTACATCTGCTTTTTCAGCATGAACGGGCTGTCCTCCCTCTTCGCCCCGGGCAGCCTGGCCGCGCTGGTGGTTCCCGCCCTGGCTGGTACGGTGCTGGCCATGGTGGTGTGCACCGTGCTGGGCATCACCATCGAGCGGCTGGCCTACAAGCCCCTGCGGCAGGCCACCTCCCTGGCGGTGCTCATCACCGCCATCGGCGTGAGCTACTTCCTCCAGAATGCGGCCCAGCTCCTGTGGAGCTCCAGCCCCAAGGTATTTACCCCCGTGGTGAGCCCGTCCGCCAAGCTGACCCTGTTTGACGGCCAGCTCTCCATCTCCTGGCTGACCATCGTGACCGTCCTGGTGTGCGTGGCCATCATGCTGGCCCTCACCGCCTTTACCGGCCGCACCAAGATGGGCAAGGCCATGCGGGCCTGCTCGGAGGACAAGGCGGCGGCCCAGCTCATGGGCATTGACGTCAACCGCACCATCTCCATGACCTTTGCCATCGGCTCCGCCCTGGCGGCCATCGCGGGCGTTCTGTTCCTGTCCACCTACACCAGCCTGACCCCCACCACCGGCTCCATGCCCGGCATCAAGGCCTTTACCGCCGCCGTGTTCGGCGGCATCGGCTCCATCCCCGGCGCCCTGCTGGGCGGCCTGCTGCTGGGCGTCATCGAGACCTTTGCCCGGGCCTACATCTCCACCGAGCTGTCCACCGCCATCGTGTTCGGTGTGCTGATCATCGTCCTGCTGGTGAAGCCCGCCGGCCTGCTGGGCAAGACCGTCCGTGAGAAAGTGTGAGGTGGACGCGATGAGACAACTTGGACAGATGAAAAAATCCACCAAAAACAGCCTGTTTACCTACACGCTGGTCATTGCGGCCTTTGTGGTGGTGCAGGCCCTGCGGATGGGCCCTGGCGTGGGCGCCATGCTGGAGGGGCAGCTCATCCCCATCTGCGCCTACATCGTCATGGCGCTGGCCCTGAACCTGGTGGTGGGCGTCTCCGGCGAGCTGAGCCTGGGCCACGCCGGTTTCATGAGCATTGGAGCCTTTGCCGGCTCTGCCCTGGCCCTGGCTCTCCAGAGCACCGTCACCCTTTCCCCCCTGCGCCTGGCCCTGGCCATGGTATTCGGCGCGGTCATCGCCGCCGCGCTGGGCTTTCTCATCGGCATCCCCGTGCTGCGCCTCAATGGCGACTACCTGGCCATTGTAACTCTGGCTTTTGGCGAGATCATCAAGAGCATCATCACCAATGTCTACCTGGGGGTGGATGAAAACGGCCTCCAGTTCAGCTTCCTCTCCAACAAAAACGAGCTGGCCGACGGCGGGGTGGAGCTCATCCGCGGCCCCATGGGCGTGATGAACACCCAGCGCATCTCCACCTTTATTGCCGGCTTTGTACTGGTGCTGATAGCCCTGGTGGTCATCTTCAACCTGGTCAACAGCCGCACCGGCCGGGCCGTCATGGCCGCCCGGGACAACCGCATCGCCGCCGAGAGCGTGGGCATCAGCGTCACCAAGTACAAGATGATCGCCTTTGTGGTCTCCGCCGCCCTGGCGGGCGCGGCGGGCACCCTGTACGGGTGCAGCCAGACCACCTTCGCCGCCACCAAGTTCGACTTCAATACCTCCATTCTGATTCTGGTGTTCGTGGTGCTGGGCGGCCTGGGCAACATGTGGGGCTCCGTCATTGCCGCCGCCGCCCTCACTATCCTGCCCGAGGCCCTGCGCCAGTTCTCCAACTACCGCATGCTGGTGTACGCCATTGTGCTGATCCTGGTCATGCTGGCCACCAACAATCCCACCCTGAAGGGCTTCTTCTCCCGGCTGTTCCACCGGGAGCGGGCGGACGCGCCCCATGCGGCGGCGGTGAAAGGAGGCGGCAAGCAGTGAGCAGCATAAAGCGACCCGAGACCAAGCTGGTTCCGGTGCCCAGCGTCAACAAGATTCCAGAGCGGGACGTGGACAAGAGCCCCATCCTGGAGGCCCAGCACCTGGGCATCGACTTCGGCGGCCTCACCGCCGTCAACGAGTTCAACATGGCCATCGGCCGCACCGAGATCGCCGGCCTGATCGGCCCCAACGGCGCGGGCAAGACCACGGTGTTCAACCTGCTGACCAAGGTGTACCAGCCCACCCGGGGCACCGTCCTGCTGGACGGAGTAGACACCCACAACATGAACACGGTGCAGGTCAACAAGGCGGGTATTGCCCGCACCTTCCAGAACATCCGCCTGTTTAACAACCTGAGCGTGGAGGACAATGTCAAAATCGGCATGCACAATTCCATCCACTGCGGCCTGTTCAGCGGCATTCTCCGCCTGCCCCGGTACTGGAAGGAGGAGAAGACCGCCCATGAGCGGGCGCTGGAGCTGCTCTCCATCTTTCACATGCAGGATCTGGCAGGGGCCAAGGCGGGCTCCCTGCCCTACGGCGCCCAGCGGAGGCTGGAGATCATCCGCGCCCTGGGCACCAACCCGTCCCTGCTGCTGCTGGACGAGCCGGCGGCGGGCATGAACCCTTCGGAGACCGCGGAGCTGATGGAGAACATCGTCAAAATCCGCGACACCTTCCAGATTGCCATTCTCCTCATCGAGCACGACATGAACCTGGTTATGGGTATCTGCGAGGGCATCTGCGTGCTCAACTTCGGCCAGATCATCGCCAAGGGCACCCCCACGGAAATTCAGAACAACCCGGAGGTCATCAAGGCCTACCTGGGCGGCGGAAAGGAGGGCTGAGAGATGGCTGTGATGCTGGATGTCAAGAACATCAACGTCTATTACGGCGCCATTCACGCCGTCAAGGACATCTCCTTTCAGGTCAATGAGGGGGAGATTGTCACCCTCATCGGCGCCAACGGCGCGGGCAAGACCACCACACTGCAAACCGTGTCCGGTCTGCTCCACACCCGCACCGGCTCCATTGAGTTCCTGGGGCAGCCCATCCAGAACGTCCCCGCCTCCAAGCTGGTGGGCCGCGGACTGGCCCAGGTGCCGGAGGGCCGCCGGGTCTTTCAGCAGATGACAGTGGAGGAGAACCTGGAGATGGGCGGCTTCACCCAGCCCGCCTCCACCATCGCCCCCGGCCTGGAGCGGGTGTACGAGCAGTTCCCCCGGCTGAAGGAACGCCGCCGTCAGGTGGCGGGCACCCTGTCCGGCGGCGAGCAGCAGATGCTGGCCATGGGGCGGGCCCTCATGTCCAACCCCAAGCTGCTCATGCTGGACGAGCCCTCCATGGGCCTGGCCCCCCTGCTGGTGGAGCAGATCTTCGACATCATCAAGGAGCTCCACCGGGCGGGCACCACGATTCTCCTGGTGGAGCAGAACGCCCAGATGGCCCTGAGCGTGGCCGACCGGGGCTACGTGCTGGAGACCGGGCGGGTCACCCTCACCGGCCCCGGCCGGGAGCTGCTGGCCGACGAGGCCGTCAAAAAGGCATACCTGGGCGGTTAAACGGCAGCCCGGCGGAGCGCGCTCCGCCGGGCTCCGCCAGTCGAAAAGGGCTTTTCGACTGGCTGCTGAACTTTTTGAAACTTTAGGAAAGTTTCAAAAAGTTGTTTGATCCAACGCGAACGGCCCAGGCCGGACTTTCTTGGCCTGCGGCCAATTCACCTCCAGGGAACCCTGACTGTTCATCCCCGCGCCAAGCGCCGCCGCAAAGCGGCGGTTGCGCTCCGAATCGCCCTGCGGGGCAGCCTTTCACACTATCCCTCCCTCCGAAACCTTTGGTAGGAGCGTTTATCGACAGCCCCAGCCCGGCGGAGCGCGCTCCGCCGGGCTGTTTTCCATCTCCTCCCCTTGACTGGCGTGCTATAATATGGTCAGCAAGGCAATATCGCCGCGTTGTGCAAGGAGGCGCTGATCCATACCATGCCCAATTACTACGCGCACCTGACGTTTGGCCAACGGGTGCTGGCGGACCTGCCCGCCGGCCTGTCCGAACTCATTGAGCAGGAGCGGGAGGCCTTTGACCTGGGCTGTCTGGGCCCCGACCCGCTGTTCTTCTACCAGCCCATCCGCCCCAACGCCGTCCGGCGGGAGGGGATCAAGATGCACCGCCGCTCCGCCCTGCCCGCGGTGGAGCGTCTGCGCCAGGCTATCGAGGACGGCGTACCCATGTCCACCGGCTACGGAGCTGGCTTCCTCTGCCATTTGGCCCTGGACAGCGCCTGCCACGGCTACGTGGACGACCGGGCCGCCGACGGCCCCATCTCCCACATGGCCATTGAGGGGGAGTATGACCGGATGCTGATGGAGCGGGACGGCCTCAATGCCGCCGAGCAGTCCCCACTGCCCAGCGCCCCGGCCGACCGCGCCGTCTGGGAGGCGGCGTCCCAGGCCTTTGTCCACGCCTCCCCCGACCAGATGCGGCGGGCCTACCGCTCCATGGCCTTCTTCTCCGGCTTCCTGGCCCGCTCCAACGGCCGCATGACCGGCAAGGTCATCGGTGCAGTGAGCCACATGCTCCCCATTCCCTCCGCCAAGGGCATCGCCCTGAAGGAGACGCCCCACCCCTCGGCTCAGGAGAGCAACGCCGACCTCAACCGTCTGCTGGAGGCGGCCATCCCGGAGACAGCGGAGCAGATTACCGCCTTTTTCCAGGCCATTTCGGCGGAAACTCCCGTGCCCCGCTGGTTCGACCGGGACTTCAAGGGCAATCCGCCCCCCATCCCCCAGCGCATCCGCTGGCAGGACATCCCAGAGCACTCCGTTACATGACAAGCGCCGCCCCCGCATTGTGGGGGCGGCGCTTTCTCATTGGGCCTCCAACAGGAAGGTCACCGGGCGCAGCCCGTCGGTACAGCACACCACATTGACCCCCTCCCGCCGCTGCCAGGGGGTATAGGAGGCACCGCAGGACAGGGCGGACACCGAGCGGTAGAGATCGATCCACGCCCAGGGGCAGAAGCCGGCTGGCATTTCCGCGCCCCCGGTATAGAGGAACTGGTCCCCCTCCCGGAAGAAGTCGCAGACGCACTCCTCCGGAGGCTCGGTGAGGTGCTCCCGGATCAGATCGGGGTAAAATCCCTTGCGCAGTACAGTGATTTTTACGTTCTTCATGGTGCAAGCTCCTTTCGCTCCTCCGTTTCGTTTTGAAACTCTGTCATAGTGCCCCAGAACCGCTTGGGCATCTGGGTCATGCGGCACCGGGGGTTCTCCCGCCCCTCGATGGCGATGGTGTCGTAAAACCGCCGCCATAGGCGGCGGAAGTCCCGCTCCTCCCGGCCGGGGGCTGCGGCGCGGAACGCCTCCAGGGGCACGATGGCCCACCGCCGGGGCCGGTAAAACAGCGCCTCCCGGTGGGTGCGGTCGTAGAGGACGAAGGACTCCTCCGGATAGCGGGCGCAGAAGTGGGGCCGGAGGAGGGGAAGCACCCGGTTTTTGGGGGCAATTTCCCCCACCAGCACCCCCTCCTGCTCGGAGAAGCGTGTGAAGCCCTTGAGCAGATGAGCCTCTCCGGTCAGGTGGCCCACCGCGCGGGTCAGCACTGCCACCCGGTCGTCGGTGAGATCCCGCACCACCCACGGCCCCCGGTCGTACCCCAGGCGGAGAAACCGCCACAGGTGGAGCTCCCGCTCCTCCAGGCAGGTGAGAAAGCCGTACACCGCCAGCCGCCGCCCCTCCTGTCCCAGCCTGGGGGCCAGGGAGCGGTACACCCGCTGGGCGCGGGCCTCGTCGGTGTCCACCGTCCGCTCCGGCCAGAGGGAAATCCGCCCGTCCTCCGGGGTGGAAAAGCTCATGGGCTCCTCCCGGTGGGCGTAGCTGGCAAATACACAGGTCAAAAAGCCGGCAAAGCTGCCGTCATAGGCATAGGAAACCGGTGTCCAGTCCATGGCCGCCTCCTAACCCGTCTGCTCGAAGAGGGAGAGCTGCTCCGGCGCGCCCTGGGCCAGCATGGGCCGCTCCTGGGCCACCAGGTGGCGGAGCACCCCGTCGGGGGAGACCCGCAGGCCCTCCAGGTACTTGCCGCCGCAGGTGAGGAAATACTGGGCCCGCTTGAGCACCACCCCCAGCTTTTTCAGCCCCGCAAAGGTGAGGGGCGCGCACCGGCGGGCAACCAGGATGCGCCGGGCGGAGGTCACCCCGATACCCGGCACCCGCAGCAGGGCCTCGTAGTCCGCCCGGTTGACCTCCACCGGGAAGAACTCCGGGTGGCTCAGCGCCCAGGAGCACTTGGGGTCTACCAGGGGATTGAAGTTGGGGTGGGCCTCGTCCAGCAGCTCCTCGGCCCGGAAGTGGTAGAACCGCAGCAGCCAGTCCGCCTGGTAGAGCCGGTGCTCCCGCAGCAGGGGCGGCTTGAAGTCCCGCCGGGCGGGGAGAAGGGCGCTGTCCGACACCGGCATGTAGGCGGAGTAGAACACCCGCTTGAGCTTGTACTTGTCGTAGAGAGCCTGGGTGAGGGTGAGGATGTGCCTGTCGCTCTCCGGCGTGGCGCCGATGATCATCTGGGTGGACTGCCCCGCCGGGGCGAAGCGGGGGGCGTGGCGGAACCGGGCCAGCTCCCCCCGGCTGGCCTGAATGCCATCCCGGATCTGGGCCATAGGGGCCAGGATGGCGGCCTTGGCCTTGTCGGGCGCCAGGCGGCCCAGGCTCTCCTCGCTGGGCAGCTCGATGTTGACGGACAGGCGGTCGGCCAGCAGGCCCAGCCGCCGGGTGAGGAGGGGGTCGGCCCCCGGGATGGCCTTGGCGTGGATATAGCCGCGGAAGCCGTACTCCTCCCGCAGCAGGCGCAGGGCCTCGATCATGGCCTCGGTGGTGCGGTCGGGGCCGCCCCACACGGCGGAGGAGAGGAAGAGTCCCTCGATGTAGTTGCGCCGGTAAAAGCCGATGGTGAGCTCCGCCAGCTCCCGTGGGGTGAAGGCGGCCCGGCGCACATCGCTGGAGCGGCGGTTGACGCAGTAGGCGCAGTCGTAGACGCACCGGTTGGTAAGCAGCACCTTGAGCAGGGAGATGCACCGGCCGTCGGCGGAGAAGGAGTGGCAGCATCCGGCGGCCAGGGTGCTCCCCAGGCCGCCGGGCCGGCCCGCCCGATCCAGCCCGCTGGAGGTGCACGCCGCGTCGTACTTGGCCGCGTCGGCCAGGATGGTCAGCTTGTCCAGCAGCTCCACACTGCCGCCCCCTCTCCTTTTTCTTTAGCTCTATTATATATCGAACATTTGTTTCAGTCAAGAGGGGGATAATGGAAACCCACCCCGGAGCCGAAGCCCGGGGTGGGTTGCTTGGTCACTCTCCCATGTAGGAGAAGTGCATATAGTCGTGGTAGCCCTCGGAATCGTCGCTGCTGTAGGCCCAGGCGTCGCCGCCCCAGCTCCAGCCGTGCTCGGCAAAGATGCGCACCACGGAGGAGTGGGGGGAGATGGAGCGGGGATTGGTTCCCGGCTCCCAGCAGCTCCCGGCCAGCACCTGACCGTCGCGGATCTGGTAGTTCTCGTTGGCGTTGATGTCGATGGCGGTGCCGCAGTTGTGCTCGCCGGTGGCGGAGTCGCCCCGCCAGGCGTAGCCGCCCACGTCGTGGATGGGGAAGCGCTCGGGATCGTTGTAGATCTCGGTGAAGATCTCCTTCACGTCCTCCGCCAGGGCGGCGTGGACGGAGAGGGTGAGGGTGGAGGACACCTTCTCCCCGCCGGAGAGCTGCCACACCGGCACGGTGACGGCCGTCATAGCGGCGGCGGCCTCCTCCTGGCTGGCAAAGCGGCTCTTGCTCTCGTCGCCGAAGAGGAGGATGTGCTTGCGGGCGTTGTCCCCCTGGAAGCTGAGCCAGAAGTCCTGCTTATAGTAGTCCTCATAGGCGGCCTCGCCCCGCTCCACCTTCTCCCAGAACTGCTCCTCCTGAATCTCGGCCCCGGTCATGGGCCGGAAATACAGGGTATAGCTGTCGCAGGCAGTGCTGGTATACGATGCCGTCTCCCGGTCGTAGTCGTAGACGTAGTAGCCCACGTCCAGCCCGTTCGCCAGGCTGGACAGGTAGGTACTCACCTCCGTCTCCACCTGCTGGTCGGGCAGGAGGGCCTCGCCGGTGTCGGCGTTCAGAATGTGAAGGGTGACGGTCTGGCTCTCGCCGCGGCAGCTATTGTCCACCTGCTCCAGTACCCGCATCAACAGCACCGCGCCGTCGCAGCGCTGAAGGGGATCGGCATAGCCGAAGGAGCCGTCCGCCTTGCCCTGGATGACGCAGCGGCGGGCCAGCTCGGCCACCGCCTCCTGGCGGAGGCTGTCCATCCGCCCCCAGTTCGACAGGGCTGTGGGATCAATCGGCTGATCCCAGAAGGAGGGGGTATATTCCTCCGGCAGAGCGTTGCAGAGCACCACCGCGGCATCCTGGCGGGTGACCGCCCCGGTCAGCGCGGCCTCGTCCAGCCCCTCCAGCAGGCCGGCGCTCCGGGCGGCATCCAGCCCCGCCTGATCCCAGGCCGCGCCGGAAGCGGCGCTGCGGGCATATTCCTCCGGGGCAAAGGCCCGGGCGGCCATGGCCAGGAACTGGGGCCAGGTCAGGGGTGCGGAGGGGCTCATGGTGTTGGCCCCGGTGCCCTGGAGGATGCCATAGCCCGCGGCCTCCGTCATGGCGATATAGGCCCAGTGACTGGAGGGCAGGTCGGAGAAGGATGCGGCCGCTGCCCCCGCGGGGGCGGCCATGGGCAGGGCCAGCAGGCCCGTCAGGACCAGTGTGCAGACTCTCTTTACCGTGTGCATGCTCTATCTCTCCTTTACAAGCAACGGATTCCGCGGCCCGGCCGCGGCACCTGTTTTCCTCCCTACCGGACCCGGTAGATGTAGTGCTCCTTGCGGGGGGCGGGTGCAGGGGCCGTGTCCGCCCGGTAGCCCAGGATACAGTGGCCGATGCCCTCGTAGTCGCCCTCCACGCCCCACTGTCGGAGCAGGGCCTTACCCTCCTCGGAGTCAAACACCTCTTTGGCCCGGTGAACCCAGCAAGAGGCCAGCCCCACCGCCTTAGCTGCGTTCATCAGGTTGCTCATGACGCAGCTGCCGTCATATACCCGGTTGGTGTTATCCCTGGCCGCCAGCACCACCAGCACGGTGGGCGCACCGTAGAAGGGGTCGGCCTCCGGGGTGCCCAGCACTGCGGCATTCATCTTCCGCAGCTGCTCCACCACAGCGGGATTCTGCACTGCCACGATGATCGGGGACTGCTGGCCCCGGGCCGTGGGAGCATAGGTGCCCGCCTCCAATACTGCGTTCAACTCCTCGTCGGTGATCTGCTCCGGCCGGTAGCTGCGGCAGCTCCGGCGCTCCTTCAAAACCTTCAACACTTCGTTCATTGCCAAATTACCTGCCTTTCTTATGAGAGATCGGTTGTATTTTACCGGAAAATACGATAAGATACAATCCTCAGATTCTCTTCCCACCAGTGTTGATGAAAAGAAAGGCGGATGCTTGTGCCTCTGTTTCCCCTCCTATGGCTCTTTTTCTGTTATTCCTTCCTCGGCTGGGTGCTGGAGACGGCGGTTTCCGCCGTCCGCCTTCACCGCTATGTGGACCGCAGCGTGCTGTTCGGCCCGCTGTGCGCCTGCTACGGCATCACTGCCGTTCTGCTTACCGTGGGTCTGCCCGAGCTGCGGGGCAACTACTTCTTCCTCTTCCTGGGCAGCGCTATCTGCTCCACGGTGGTGGAATGGATCGCCGGTCACCTGCTGGAGAAGGCCACCCACACCCGCTGGTGGGACTACTCCAACCGGCGCGGCAACCTGGACGGTTACATCTGTGTCGGCTCCTTCCTCCTGTGGGGCGTGCTGGGCCTGGCGGCCGTACAGTGGATCAATCCTCTGCTCCTGGCCCTCTACCGCTGGCTGCCCCCGCTGGTGGGGGAAATCCTGCTGTGGGTGCTGCTGGCCCTGCTGGCGGCGGACATCGCGGGCACCGTGCTGACCCTCTGCGGCGTCCGCAGCAGCCTGCCCCCGCTGGAGAACCTAAACAGCCGTCTGGCCGCCCTCTCCGTCCGGCTTGGGGAGTGGATTCTCCGCCGCGCCGAGGGGCGCATTCAGAAGGCCCACCCCGGCGCGGTCTTTTCCCGCCGGCGGGAAAAGACCACCGTCAGCCCCTTTGCCCGGGGGGCCAGCTTTTACAGCATTCTGCTCCTGTTCTTTATTGGCGGAGTGGCCGGTGATCTGGCCGAAACCATCTTCTGCCGCCTCAAAATGGGCTGGTGGATGAGCCGCAGCAGTGTGGTATGGGGCCCCTTCAGCATTGTGTGGGGCCTGGCCCTGGCAGCCGCCACCCTGTTCCTCTACAAATACCGGGACCGCTCGGCCTCCTTTTTCTTTGTGGCGGGCACCCTGCTGGGCGGCCTGTATGAGTACCTGTGCAGCGTCTTTACCGAGCTGGTGTTCGGCACCGTGTTCTGGGACTACAGCGCTATTCCCTTCAACCTGGGCGGGCGCATCAACCTGCTGTACTGCTTCTTCTGGGGCTTCGCCGCGGTGGCCTGGTTCCGGGGGCTCTACCCCATCCTGGCCCGCTGGATCGCCAAGATTCCACCGCGCCCCGGGAAAGCGGTGGTCTGGCTGCTCATCGCCTTCATGTCCGTCAATATGGCGGTCAGCGGCCTGGCCCTGGCACGCTACAGCGCCCGGGCCGCCGGAGAGCCCGCCGACGCGGCCTGGGAGCAGTACATGGATGCCCACTACGGTGACGACGTGATGGAGCGCATCTACCCCTATGCGAAGATGACTGGCTGAGTCCAAGCCGTCAAGCACCCTCCGGGTCATGAGACCTGGAGGGTGCCTTTACATGGGGCGGAGAGAGCCGCGTGGGAGGGCGTCGGCTCTGCCCCGCCGGGGCCCCCATCTTTATTTTATCTGTCCGGCGGAACTGAATTCCGCCGGCATCAAGGTTTTGGGCCCACGGCCCAAAACGCTTGGACGGCGCAAAGCGCCGCCCCGCCGTCGGCGGGGCCCCCGAAGAGGCCGCCGTATAAAACGGGCCCCGGACGTTTCGTCCGGGGCCCTTGTGCGAGCTTGTTTACTTGTAGAGCTCCACCAGTCTGGTGAGATGCTCATAGCGCTCCTTGGCGGCTCTGCCCCGCCGGGCCGGGGCCCGCCGGGGACCCCATCTTTATTTTATCTGTCCGGCGGAACTGAATTCCGCCGGCATCAAGGTTTTGGGCCCACGGCCCAAAACGCTTGGACGGCGCAAAGCGCCGCCCCGCCGTCGGCGGGGCCCCCGAAGAGGCCGCCGTATAAAACGGGCCCCGGACGTTTCGTCCGGGGCCCTTGTGCGAGCTTGTTTACTTGTAGAGCTCCACCAGTCTGGTGAGATGCTCATAGCGCTCCTTGGCGGCTCTGCCCCGCCGGGCCGGGGCCCGCCGGGGACCCCATCTTTATTTTATCTGTCCGGCGGAACTGAATTCCGCCGGCATCAAGGTTTTGGGCCCACGGCCCAAAACGCTTGGACGGCGCAAAGCGCCGCCCCGCCGTCGGCGGGGCCCCCGAAGAGGCCGCC